>ENA-UOOK01000831-UOOK01000831.1-fermentation-metagenome-genome-assembly--contig:-NODE-831-length-41351-cov-26.462539_pt1 | contig 41351 bp, 34 predicted proteins | sample MGYA00245777_ERZ724023 | MGnify/ENA primary metagenome ERZ724023 (study PRJEB28704, sample SAMN03018312) | fermentation metagenome | biome: anthropogenic terrestrial biome; feature: soil; material...
AGACACGCGTACGGGGTACGGTCGTCGATGAGGCGGGTGAGCCCATTATCGGGGCCTCTGTGTTGATTAAGGGTACATCAGGAGGTACAGCTACCAATGCGGATGGCAACTTTAGTTTGTCAGCTCCGGAAAACGGCATATTGATTATCTCTTATTTAGGTTATGAAACTCAAGAGGTATCTGTAAGCGCCAATGTAAGAGTAGTACTGATAGAAGGGTCAAAATCATTGGATGAGTTAGTAGTCGTTGGATATGGTTCCGGACAAAAGATCGGATCGATTACCGGCTCGATCGTTACTGTTAATTCGGAAAGTATTAGGAATAAGGCGTCGGCCAATGTTGTCGATGCTTTGCAGGGACGAGTACCGGGAGTGATGATTTACACTTCCAGCGGCGAACCTTCCGCCACATCCTCTATCGTTGTGCGGGGAGTGGGAACTCTTGAAGGAAGTAGTGCTCCTCTTTATATATTGGATGGAATTGCGGTAAACAGTACGACGGTTTTGGCTCTCAATCCCAATGATTTGGAAAGCGTGTCAGTTCTTAAAGATGCTTCTGCAACGTCTATCTAGGGTTCCCGGGCAGCTAATGGGGTAATCATTTATACGACTAAAAGAGGAAAAAGAGGACAAAAAGGAAGAATTAGCGTGGATGCCCAATATGGTATTTCCAATTTGGCTGAATCTAAGTTATGGGATAATTTATTTGATACCGAAGGATTGTTGAATTTCTGGCAAGAAGCAGGTTTTTATTCTGAAAAGGACATCAATTCCATTAGAGAAACTTATGGGGGTAATAATACGAATTGGAGAAATTATTATTATCAGGCTGACAGGAAATTGGCTGAAGCGAATTTATCTTATTCCGGAGGGAGTGAGAAATCCGATTACTTCGTATCGTTTGGTATACTCGACCAGGAAGGGTTGGCTTATCGTTCAAAATTTGATAGGTATTCCTCTAAATTCAATTTTAATACAGAAGTCAACCCCTGGTTTAAAGCAGGGCTAAATGTGAATATTGCTTATACCGAACAAGAGCAAAATCCGTATGGTTGGAATTATTTATCCGGAGGATTATCTTATCTTGCGCCACCGTTCTATACTCCTTATGATAAAGACGGGAAGGAATATTACGGAGAAAGAATTCCCGGATGGAACCAATATTCTTTGTCTTATTTGGCCGATATGTTTCCCTATTCGAATAATAAAATCCAAATAACCGGTAGCTCCTATATTGAGTTAACGCCTGTCGAAGGGCTTAAATTAAAAACGCTAAATTCCATTGATGCTTTCGATCATAATGTATCGAGTAAACGGTCAGCCGAACACGTGCAATATGCAGGAAACGGTACAACGAGTGAAAGCCGTTATAGAAAACATCAGCTACAGACGACAAATACCGCAGAATACTCGTGGAATATTGAGGATATTCACAATTTTAGTGTTTTGTTAGGACAAGAATGGACGAAATATACTTATGAATCCGTAGAGGCCTCGGTACAGGGAATTACGGATGACCGTTTGTCCGAACTGGATGCGGGGACAGGTGAAAAGACAGTGTCTTCCGGGAAAAACGAGTATGCTTATTTGTCCTATTTCGGACGTGTCAATTATTCCTATGATGATAAATATTACGGAGACATCACTGCGCGAAGGGACGAGAGTTCTTTATTGGCTGCTGATAACAGATCCGGGTGGTTCTTTTCTATCGGGGGCCGATGGAAGTTAAAATCCGAAAGTTTTCTGAAAGACGTCAATTGGTTGTCTAAATTGGATTTAAGGGCGAGTTATGGAACACAAGGACGGTCCGAAATCGATCCGTATGAGTTCTATTCATTAATCGGCTCGAATCAATATCAAGGGAATTTGGGCTGGGCTATATCTAAGTTCGGAAATCCGAATCTGGGCTGGGAAAAACAGAAGCATTTTTCCGTAGCCGTCGAAGCCTCTGCTTTTGATGACAAACTGAATGTGATTTTGGAAGCTTACGATAAAAGGAACGAGGATCTCCATGTGGGCGTTCCTTATCCTTACACATCCGGTGTTACTTCCGTAATGAAAAATACGGCATCTCTTAAAAATACCGGTGTGGAGCTCTCCCTTTCGTATAATATATTCAAAAACAAAGATTTTTTCCTCGAGCCGTATATAAATCTCTCGTATAACAAAGAAAAAATCACCAAACTTTTTTCCGAAGCAACCGGCGATGGCAAATACTGGCCGATGGATGGTTATAACCTGATATGGACTGTAGGGCAACCTCAAACTTTTTATAATGCTATTTGGGCCGGCGTTAACCCCGAAACCGGTGCGCCGCAATGGTACATTCCGGGAGACGATCCGTCTGTAACGGTAAAAGATCCAAACAACGTAACTTCCACCTACAGCTCGACGTTGTCGCAAAATATAGGGAAAAATCTGAATCCCGATATTATTGGAGGTTTTGGATTAAGAGGCGGTTACAAAGGCTTTAGTCTCGAAGCGGCTTTCTCTTTCCAACTGAATAAGTATCTGCTAAATAATGATAGTTATTTTGCTTTGAATCCTACGGTTTTTGATGCACAGAATCAAAATGTGGGAATTCTTGATTATTGGAAAAAGGAAGGGGATGTTACTCGTTTTCCGTCACTCGATTATACATTTACACAGTTTGACTCCCGATTAGTCGAAGATGCTTCATTTTTACGGCTTAAATCAATTACGTTGAATTATTCATTGCCGCAGAAGCTCCTTGAGAAATCTAATTTCTTCAGTTCGGCTCGTGTATTTGTAACAGGGCGAAATTTACTTACATGGACCAAGTATAGCGGGCAAGATCCGGAAGTTGATTCCAACTTAACATACGGTCAAAATCCGAATACTAAACAGATTTCGGCAGGTTTTAATTTAACTTTCTAAATAAATGAATTTATGAAAATAAAATATATTCTATTCGTATTAATTTTGTCGAGTTTTTTCACTCGTTGCGATTTGGACTATTATCCTTATGATAATATTGAACAATCGCAGTCTTTTCAATCGGTTGGAGATATTGGCACACTTGTCAATGGAAGTTATGCTTTATTAAGAGGCGTTTCTTATGGCCGGTATACAGTAGCTCCGGATCTTCAAACAGACTTATTTAATGCAACAAGTTCTTACGGGAATAATTACGGAATCGTTCATGCTTGGACTGAATTGCTCGCTACGACTTATGACATTGAATATCCTTGGAGCGGATACTATAATCTAATTGCAAATTTAAACAATGTTATACAGAATCATACTCTGGTAACTCCTTCCGAAGAAGAAGTTACCGCTTATAACACCTATGTAGGGGAGGCTTATTTCATAAGAGCTTATGCATATGCGCATCTTATAAATTTATATGCAAAAGCCTATAAATCCTCTACAGCTTCCACCGACTTAGGCGTTCCTTTGAATTTGAAATATGACATTGAAGAGAAGTTACCCCGATCGACTATTAAAGAAGTTTACGATCAGATTTTTGCAGATTTGGGAGAAGCAGAATCGAAATGGAAAGATATTGATTTTTCCAAAGTAGCCACTTATAAAGATAGTCCTTCTCGATTTACTAAAGATGCGATCACAGCTTTAAAAGCAAGATTATATCTGAATTTAGAAGAATGGAATAATGCTATTACGGAAGCTGAAAAAATTATTACATCCGGTTCTTATCCGTTAGTTACGACAAAAGAGGCCTTGAAAACCTTGTGGGGAAGTGACAAAGGAACGGAGATTATAACCCATTTAGTTATTGACGGAAGCAAGGAAGCGCCCAATACCAATGCTGTATATTTAAACGGTTACAGCTCAACCGACGCTACCTATATTCCCCTTTACATACCGGGAAAAAAGGTCTATGAGTTGTATCATAACGATGATTTCAGAAAAGAAGTTTATTTTGCAAACCACACGTTAAAACTGGCATCGGGGAATTTTAAAAATATATATTCATTAAATAAATATCCTTTGACAAAAGAATTCTCCTCAACCGGTAATCTTTTGCATTCTCCGATTCTTTTTAGAACGGCAGAACTGTATTTGATTGTCGCGGAAGCCGGTGCAAGAGGAACTCAGAGTGATTTAGCGCTTACTCGTTTGAATGATTTACGAAAAGCGAGAGGATTACCTGCTTTGACAGGTTTAAGTGGGGATGCTTTGTTTGAAGAGGTTAAAGATGAGCGAGTGAGGGAGCTGTTGGCGGAAGGTACGCGTCTGACAGACCTGAAGCGTTGGGGATTAGGTTTTACAAGATCCGAACCTCAAGATGAGTCCGCAGTTGTTAAGAGATATGTAGATTTGACCGTTGAGCCGGGCGATGATAAGTTTGTGTGGGGAATTCCGTCCTATGATCTTAATCTCAATCCAAACTTAGTTCAAAATCAGGGATGGTAAATTATTTTTCTAAGAAAATCATCTGGTTATAGTTATATCTAACAAAAAACCTTTCAGTGAATTTTTTTTACATAAAACTCTACTAAGATTAAACTCTATTGAAAGGATTCGGACAGAGCCAGGAGTGATTCCCCGCTCTGTCTTTTTAAAACTTATAATTGCCCGATTAAGGGTTCAAAATAAAGCATTTGGATTTTTTATTGTATATAAACTCTCTAATATGAAGACTCTATTTTTTATATTTTAATTTCTAAGCAAGCTCTATTTGTTTATTAATTTAAAAAGGGCGGTGGAAAGTGATTTTTCGCCGTTCCTTTTTTTGTCTTACCGAAGATACCGCTTGAATGGCTCTCTCGGTTGCTTATACATTATAAAGGGCTTTGCATTTGTACTGATTGACAAAAAACTCTATCTTTGCACCATAGATAAATAAACAGATATGTCCCAAAAAGTAAGATTGCGTTTTGCGCCAAGCCCCACAGGGCCACTGCATATAGGCGGCGTCCGTACGGCACTATATAATTACTTGTTCGCCCAAAAAAATAACGGCGATTTCATCCTCCGTATTGAGGATACCGATTCCCATCGTTTTGTAGAGGGTGCGGAAGATTATATACAGGAGTCCTTTGACTGGCTCGGGTTGGAATTTGATGAAAGTCCGCGTAAAGGAGGCCCTTATGGTCCGTATCGTCAATCGGAACGAAAAGATATTTACAAGAAGTATGTCGATCTGCTTCTGGAAAAAGAGAAGGCCTATATTGCATTTGACACCCCGGAGGAACTCGAAGCAAAACGCAATGAAATCCGTAATTTTCAATACGATGCTTCTACCCGCTTATCGATGCGGAATTCCCTCACGCTCTCTGGCGAAGAGACGCAACAGCTTATTGCCGACGGAGCTCAATATGTGGTACGTGCCGAAATAGAACCCGATATCGATATTACGGTTCAAGATCTTATCCGGGGGAACGTCACGATTAACTCTTCGATACTCGATGATAAAGTGTTGTTCAAATCTTCCGATCAGTTACCCACGTACCATTTGGCCAATATTGTGGATGATCATTTAATGGATATTACCCATGTAATTCGAGGCGAAGAATGGTTGCCTTCCGCTCCCTTGCACGTATGGCTCTATAAAAGCTTTGGCTGGGATATGCCGCAATTTGCCCACCTGCCGTTGTTGCTGAAGCCCGAAGGAAATGGAAAGCTCAGCAAGCGCGACGGAGACCGTTTGGGCTTCCCGGTTTTCCCTTTGGAATGGAAGGATCCGAAAACGCAAGAGATTTCTTCGGGATATCGCGAAAGCGGTTATCTTCCCGAAGCGGTGATCAATTTCCTTGCTTTTCTGGGTTGGAACCCGGGTACCGAACAAGAGATTTTTTCGCTCGAAGAACTAATCCGGGAATTTTCTTTTGAACGATGCAGCAAGAGCGGTGCGAAGTTCGATTATGAAAAGGCGAAGTGGTATAATCATAAATATATCCATGCTACTCCGGACGAAACGCTGGCCGCGATGTTTGAGCCGGTTTTAAAGCAACATGACGTTATTGCCCCACACGAAAAAGTGGTAAAAATCATCGGGTTGGTTAAAGACCGGGTGAGCTTTGTCGAGGAGCTGTGGGATCAGGCCGCTTATTTCTTCGTCGCCCCCGAAAGCTATGACGAGAAAACCGTACGGAAGCGTTGGAAGCCGGAATCTCCCGCCCAAATGGGCGAACTTGCCGACTTGATCGAAACGATCGATGATTTCTCCATCGCGAATCAGGAGAAAGTCGTTATGAAATGGATCGAAGAGAAAGGATATCATACCGGTAACATTATGAATGCTTTCCGCCTGGCCATTGTGGGAGAAGGCAAAGGGCCTCACATGTTCGACATCACGGAGATTATCGGCAAACAGGAAACGACTCTTCGTTTACGTCGTGCGATAGAAAACATATCGGCCCACTGAAGATGTATAATATAGCGATTGCCCTGTATGCTTTTTTTGTCCGGCTGGTATCGCCTTTTCACAAAAAAGCAAGGCGTATGGTTTCCGGACAAAGGGATACGTTTCGCATTCTGCGTGAAAAGATTATACCGGGCGAGAAATATGTATGGATACATGCCGCTTCTTTGGGCGAGTTTGAGCAGGCGAGACCTATTATCGAGACGGTTAAGGGTAAAATGCCCGAGTATAAAATTTTATTGACTTTCTTTTCCCCTTCGGGATACGAAGTCCGTAAGAATTATCCTCTGGCTGACATTGTCTGCTATTTGCCTTTCGATACGAAACGGAATGTGACGCGTTTTCTGGAATTAGCGAAGCCGTATGTGGCCGTTTTTGTGAAATATGAATTCTGGTATAACTTTATTCATGAAAGTTATTTGCAACGGATCCCGGTGTATCTTGTTTCGGCGGTTTTCCGGCCCGAGCAGCCGTTTTTTCATAAAGGACGCGGGAAATATGGGAAGATGCTGCGGTTTTATACGCACATTTTTGTCCAGGACGAGCATTCGAAAGAATTGCTGGAAGCGCATCAAATCCGTCAAGTCACCGTTACGGGCGATACCCGCATCGATCGGGTGATGGATGTTCGTAAAGAATCATTACCTTTGCCCTTGGTCGAAAGATTTATTCAGGCGGATAATCCCAAAACGATTTTTATAGCGGGTAGTTCATGGGAGCCGGATGAGGACATTTTTATCGACTATTTCAATTCCCATCCGGATATGAAAATGATCGTCGCGCCTCATGAAATAGATGAAGACCATCTGATCCGTATCGAAAAGAAGATCAAAAGACCGGTCATTCGATATTCCGGGGCAACGTTACAAAATATCCAGCGCCACGATTGTGTCATCATCGATTGCTTCGGGTTGCTTTCGTCGATGTATCGTTATGGAGATATTGCTTATGTGGGAGGCGGATTCGGCGTGGGTATTCACAATCTGTTGGAAGCTGCGGTGTGGGGTATTCCTGTCATTTTCGGGCCGAATTTTGTCAAGTTCCGGGAAGCGTATGATCTTATCTATCACGGGGGAGGTTTCTCCATTGATGATAAGGATAGCTTTAACGAAAGGATGGATGGCCTTCTCCGGTCTTCGGAGAGTATAAAAGCAGCCGGGAAAAAGGCGGAAGCCTATATTTTCAGTAACGGGGGGGCTACGCAAAAAATTATCGATATAATCGGGTTGGATTGATGAAAGATTGATGAAAGATTGGTGAGAGATTGAAGGAAGATTGATAAGAGATTGATGCAGATTGTAAAACAATAACGGATAACCAATTGTTTTATGGAAGCCTACTAACATAAGGAGATGGATATGAGCGAAAGACCAGTTAAAAAAATTAGAATGAAAACCCGTGTTTTCATTCCCATGATTTTTGTTATTGCCGTGCTTCTGATTACGTATATATTTCCGCGACAAGGCAAATTTAAATATTCTTTCAGTGAAGGAAAGCCCTGGCAATATGGGTTGTTAACGGCGCCTTTCGACTTTCCGATTTACAAGTCGGCCGAGCAGCTTAAAACCGAACAAGATAGCATCCTTCAGTACTATGAGTCCTATTTTATCATGGATACTGACGCTCAAAAAAACGCCATGGCTAAATTTGAAAATGATGTTAAGGCGAACCCTAAATTGAGGGAAATTCCTCCGGAATATATTCGCTACATTCGTAACAAAATCAATGAAATCTATGAAACGGGAATTATGCAGTCGCAAGATTATGACCGCATCTTCGCCAGCCAGACTCAATCGTTGAGGATTAAGCAAGGGAATGTCGCACAATCAAAGGATATCGGCTCTTTTTATACGATACGGACGGCGTATGAAAAGGTTTTGAATGATATCCCCCGGAGTTTGGACGTGAGTGTCTTGCGCTCGGCAGATATCAATGACTACATTCGCGAAAATATCGTTTACGATGCTTCTACTTCCGACAAGGCTCGTGAGGAGTTTATTCAACAGGTTTCCCCCAGTTCCGGAATGGTGCAGGCGGGGCAGCGTATTATCGATCAAGGGGAAATTGTGGATACCCGCACGTACACCATTTTGTCTTCATACAAGCGGGTGATGGAAGAGCGGAGCGGCGGATCCACCCGCAACAGTTCGGTGATTATCGGGCAACTGTTGCTGATCTCGCTCATGTTAGGCTCTTTTTATATGTATCTGTTGTTTTTCCGCCCACGCGAATATCGCAATCGCAAACATGTTTTGTTTATGTTGTTGCTGATCATCATTTTTGTGGTGTTGACGGCTTTAACCGTACGGTTGGATTTGTTTAATGTCTACATTATTCCGTATGCAATCGTTACGATCCTGATACGGACGTTTATCGATTCGAGAACGGCGCTGTTCGCCAGTTTAATAACGATTATGCTTAGCGCGTTGATGGTGCCTTTTCCGTTTGAGTTTATGCTCATTCAGTTGTCGGCAGCCATCGTTTCGATTTTTATGCTCAAGGAATTGTCGGAACGGTCGCAACTCATCCGGAGTTCGTTTTTTATCCTCCTCACTTACATCTTTGTTTATCTGGGAATGGTTATGTACCAGGAAGGAAGTTTAGATAAAGCGAATTGGGTGGTATTGGTTTATTTCCTTATCAATTTTATCTTTATTATGTTTTCGTATTCATTGGTATATATGGTCGAAAAATCATTCGGATTTATCTCCGGGGTGAGTTTAGTGGAATTATCCAATATCAATAAGCCTTTGCTTAAGGAGCTTTCTGAAAAGGCGCCCGGGACATTTCAACATTCCTTGCAAGTGTCGAATCTGGGCATGGCCGCGGCGGCAAAACTGGGCGCAAATGCTTCCCTCATTCGCACCGGCGCTCTCTATCATGATATCGGTAAAATGGTCAATCCGGCGTTCTTCACCGAAAATCAGACCCCCGGAATGAACCCTCATGAGGGGTTGCCTTTCGAAGAGAGCGCGCGCATCATTATTAATCATGTGAAAGACGGGGTGAAGATCGCTCAGAAGAATAACCTGCCTCAGCAAATAATCGATTTTATCGAAACGCACCATGGTACCAGCATGCCGAAATATTTTTATATTTCCTGGAAAAATGCCAATCCCGGTAAAGAAGCCGATGAGAGCATATTCCGTTATCCCGGGCCGAATCCCTTTTCGAAGGAGACGGCGATCATGATGATGGCCGATTCTGTAGAAGCTTCTTCCCGAAGTTTAAATGAATATACCGAAGAGTCGCTTCGGAATTTGGTGGATAAAATTATCGACAGTCAATTGGCGGAAGGTTATTTTAAACAATCTCCCATTACCTTCAAGGATATCCAGACGGTAAAAGACGTATTTGTAGATAAGTTGAAAACCGTTTATCATTCGCGTATCGTATATCCCGAATTAAAAAAGCGTGATACGCTTTAAAAAATAAGTTTCAGCCGTTTTGCGGACAGGCGCTTAATAATGAAAACCGGAATGAGTGATTTTGGAATTTATGACTATCAATATATTACACGTGTAGGACTTCATTTTATTATTCGACAACAATTTGAGAACCCGGATATTGTTGAAGTCGAAAATAAAAGAGATCTGAAGGCTTTTCTGCATGATCATTCGCAAGCGATCATCATTATCGATTTGTCTTTTGCTTCTTTGTCCATATCCGATGTCATCGCTCTCCATCGCGAGTTTCCATCTTCTCATTGGATCATTTTTATGAATGATGCCGTTGAAAAAGTGATTCGGGAAATTGACAAGTATCCTTTCATGAGCATTTTATTGAAAGATAGTCCTGAAAACGAAATTGTCCTTGCGTTGGAGTATGCGGTCAAAAATCGCCGGTTCATCTGTAAGCAGGTGAAAGACATCATTATGGATCACAAGTATGACGAGATACCGGCCCTTACTCATACGGAGATTGAAATACTCAAATTATTAGCTACCGGAAAGACGGCTAAAGAGATATCGGCCATCCGGTTTTCGAGCGTGCATACGATTATTACACACAAGAAAAATATCTTTCGCAAGCTGGGGGTCAAAAATATCTATGAAGCCACCAAATATGCGTATGGTATCGGCCTGATGGATTCCATCGAATATTACATCTAACCGTCTGCCCGTATCGAGTGACGCGCTGCCGGCATCCGGTGAACTCCTTCTTTGACCAAGTGTCATGCTGCCGGCGTCAAGTGAACCGCTGTCCCGACCGAGTGTCATGCTGATTGCGTCAAGCGTCCTGTTGTCCTGACCGAGTGTCGTGCTGATTGTGTCAAGCGAACCGCTGGGCGGACAAAGTGTCATGCCGGCAGCGTCAAGTGAACGGCTGTCCTGACCAAGTGTCATACTGGCGGCATCTTTTTCGGTCCTGTCCTGACCAAGTGTCATGCCGGTAGTCTCAATCGGAACACTGGCCGGGTCAAGTGTTCTGCCGGCGATGAAAAGGGCCGGCCTGCTGCCTTGCCATGCGGAACAAGGAGGAAGGTACCTCATTCTAGCGCCGGCCGGCATTGAATAAGTGAGCCCGGTAAAGCAATAGGCTGTCCTCTCGGCGACGAGGGCCGGGAAGAATGCCAGTCACCCTATGCTCTATATTGGGCTTGATATATCCCGCCTTTTCAAGGCGGAAACCTGCCCCGGTTATTCAAATGAGAGGATAGTATCCGATAACTCTCTTTTTTAATTTAAAGTGGGCTCATAAATAGAAGAATGAACGGAAAATATATTTTTTTACGGATTTGTTTGGAGATTACTATCATTGTTTTTATATTTGCCGGACGTAAAGGTTTCATCTAAAACAGAATTGATATGACAACAAAAGATGTCAATTTTAATCTGATGACCGACTCCGTGGGGACTACCCTCAACACATACAAAAGCGTATGGGCAGTGAATACACGTTTCACAGAGGCCACAGACCGATTTTGGGACATTAAAAACAAAATCAATGCATCGGCCGAACGCTCCGAAATCGAAACTTCGGGCGCAACTACCGAAAAAAAGAACGTCGCATTCGACGCTTTCGACATGGCTGCCGACCTTTCCAAGCGAGGCAGCATCTATGCTCTGGATAACAAAAATCTGGAACTTCACGACCAACTGCGGGTGAGTCGCAGTTCACTTTCGGGTATCGACGGTAAACAAGCCATTGCCAAGATGCGCGATATTCACACCCGTCTTTCGGCATTACCCCCGGAGGGACTCGCTCCTTACCAGATTACGGAGGTAGAACTGACTGAATTTAAAGGTTTAATCGATGCCTACGAGGCGCATATCTCTCGCCCACGTGATATCACGATAGACCGTGCCGTACAGAATCAGGATGTATTGCCCCAACTTTTTACCGATATGCGCGGCGTTTTGTATGTGATGGACAGCCTGATATCCATATTCAAGGGAACGGAATTCGCAATGGCTTACCGTCAGGCGCGTAAGATCATGGACAGAGGAAAGACGGCTGCTTCCAGGGCGAAACCCTCCAAGTGAGCATAACGGAACAAATGACGGGAGGCCGTTCAACCGGATGCTTGTTGAACGCCTCCTTTTTCTATTCTATTTAGCTAAACATTAAAACCAAATTCCAATGAAAAAAAATATTTTACTCGCGATGGTTGCTTTTGCATCGCTCATCCTCCATGCACAAAACCATCTTCCCGAATCGACCTCGATATGCGGCATCTGGAAAATGACCGGGATGGCCACTCCTGAAGGGACTCGCTGGATTAACGGAACCTATAAAATAATAAATCCTGACAGTACCTATTCAACTTTCGCCAGTAAGTTTTGTGGGCTATCAGTTGTCAGTTCCTATCGCGCAGCATTATCGACAAAGGCGCTTATCCGAACGGGAAAAGTTCTCGCGTTAAACCCTGTTGATGTTCGTTAATTACAGCTTATGGGTTCCTTCCTTGTTTATTAATCCGTAGATAAGTGTGTGAGATGTCAAAAAAAAACGTTTACTTTGTGATTTGGTTTTCAGAAAAAGAGTTTAATAGCATTACACGGACTAAAACGCGTAATGGAAAGTAAAATGTTTTTATGGCGCAAGAAGATGTTTTTAAGAAAATAGTATCGCATTGTAAGGAATACGGATTCGTATTTCCATCGAGTGAAATATATGATGGCTTGGCGGCTGTTTACGATTACGGCTCGATGGGGGTGGAGCTCAAGAACAATATCAAACAATATTGGTGGAACGCGATGGTTCGCCTCCATGATAATGTGGTTGGGCTGGATTCCGCGATCTTTATGCACCCCACTATTTGGAAAGCGTCGGGGCATGTCGATGCTTTTAATGATCCGTTGATTGATAACAAGGATAGTAAAAAACGTTATCGCGCCGACGTGCTTATCGAAGAGTATTTGGCTAAACTGGATGAGAAGATTGAAAAGGAGGTCGGTAAAGCGGCCAAACGGTTTGGCGATTCTTTTGATGAAAAGAAGTTCCGCGAAACCAATCCTCGGGTACTGGAAACCCTGTCGAAACGGAACGACGTGCATACTCGTTATGCCAAAGCTCTTAATGCAAATGATTTAAACGATCTCCGGCAGATCATTATTGATTGTGAGATTGTGTGTCCCATAAGTGGAACGAGAAACTGGACGGAGGTCCGCCAGTTTAACTTGATGTTCAAAACGGAAATGGGTTCCACCTCTGATGGCGCCATGCAGGTTTATCTCCGTCCGGAAACCGCGCAGGGGATTTTTGTGAATTTCCTGAACGTCCAAAAGACGACTCGGATGAAGGTTCCGTTCGGCATTGCGCAAATAGGAAAAACTTTTCGTAATGAAATTGTCGCCCGTCAGTTTATCTTTCGCATGCGGGAGTTCGAGCAAATGGAAATGCAGTTTTTCGTGCGTCCCGGCGAAGAAATGAAGTGGTTTGAGCAGTGGAAAAGTTTTCGTTTGAGATGGCATCAGTTGTTGGGATTTGGCAACGAGAATTATCAGTTTCACGATCATGACAAGCTCGCTCATTATGCCAATGCGGCGACGGATATCGAATTTTTAATGCCTTTCGGCTTCAAGGAAGTGGAAGGGATTCACTCCCGTACCGATTTCGACCTTAGCCAGCACGAAAAATTCTCCGGCAAAAAAATGCAGTACTTCGATCCCGATCTCGGAAAATCGTATACTCCTTATGTGATAGAAACCTCGGCCGGAGTCGATCGGATCTTCTTGTCGATCATCGCCGGAGCGTATACCGAAGAAACATTGGAAGATGGTGAAACGAGAGTCGTGTTGAAACTCCCGGCAATGCTGGCGCCCATTAAACTGGCCGTGCTTCCGTTGGTGAAGAAAGACGGACTTGCCGAAAAGGCCCGTGAAATTGTCGCTGACTTGAAATTCAGTTTCTCGTGCCAATATGACGAGAAAGATAGTATCGGAAAACGTTATCGCCGTCAGGATGCCATCGGAACGCCTTTTTGTGTGACGATCGATCATCAGACGCTCCAAGACAATACGGTGACTATCCGCTACCGCGATACGATGGAGCAGGAACGGGTGACAGTCGATTCGTTGAACGATTTTATCTCAAGCAAAACGGATATGAAATATTTATTGAAACAATTGGTTGATTAATATGAAATTACTATTAAATATACTATTAAGTCTTTGTTTTCTTGCCTCATTTACGGCTTGTGGCGATCAAACGGTTACGTTCGACGATCAATGGAAATTGGACAACGAGAAACAATTTGAAAAAATAGCTTCGGACCCCGCTTATAAAGACAATAAAATCACGGCCTTATCCGGTAAAGATGCCTATATTGTGTATAAATCAATCGAAAAAGCAGATGACGACTCACCAAGGCCGGCCTTTACCGATTATGTAAAGGTGTATTACACCGGATGGTATAAATTTGATTGGTCGCAAGGCGATACCTATCCGGGAGATGATGGCGATACATTTACGAATAAACGGGAATTCGTTTATTCGCGCGATAATATTCCTTCCACTTTAGCCGTCTCTTCGGGCATTGTAGAGGGGCTAAGCCTGGCTTTGCAACATATGAAGGTGGGAGATAAGTGGGAGATATGGGTTCCCTGGTCGTTAGGATACGGCTCGAACGGATATACCAGTCTCAATATTAGAGGATATACTACATTGGTGTATGTGGTGGAACTCGTTAAGATTGTCGAGTAGCGTTTCTAAATGATGAGAAGAAAAATATCCCGTCCGACGGCTTTGCTCCGTTTGACGGGATATTTAGGATCGTATTTTATCCGTTAACCGTATGGGCGGATAAACGGAGTTGTCAGAGTGTTGACAAAAAACGTTCTATGGCGCTCTTTACCTGAGAGCGTGTTCCATTGAACGTGTTCACCATAATCGTGAAGGCATATTTTTTATTCTTGTCGATTAAGTAACCTGAATAGCATTGCACGCCACCGATGCTTCCACTCTTGGCGTGGATAGAATTCCCGTTTTTCGTTCCTTGCATGAAATTCGTTAACGTCCCGTCTTTTCCGGCCTGGGGGAGCGATTGATAAAATGCATCGGCATAACGGCTCTGGGTGTACATATAGTAGAGCATCTGGTTGAGAAATGCCGGACTTACGGCATTCTGCGGCGCGAGACCACAGCCGTCGTACATCGTGAGGGAGGATGTGGAAATTCCCTTTTGTCTCCAATAGTCATTCACAAAATCAATCCCTTGTTGGAGGGCATCCGCGTATATGTCCGGGGCTTGATTTCTCCCCAACGTCCGAATCAGATGTTCGGTATAATGATTGTTGCTCGTCACGTTTATCTCCCGGATAATTTCTTTCAAAGGACGCGATGTCTGCGTGCAAAGGACGTTGCCGACAGAATAGGCCAGCGGTTTGTTTCGATTTGAGAAGCGTAACAAGTAATCTTGCCGTGCTGTTTCGACTTTCTCGATCCGGTAACCCGCACGGGTCATGTATTCAGCCAGCGTTTGGCCGAGTAAAAGTCCCGGGTCGGGGATATCCCCTTTAATAGAAAAGCGGCTTTTCCCGGCAGGAATATCTCCTTTGAGGGTCTTTTCGTACGAGAAAGGCGTGCCGTAAATATATCCGTTGTCACGCCCGCTATTGTTGAGCGATAAATGATTGACGAACGTCAAACCCTTTATTTCGGGTTCGGTGCGGAGAATGCGCGGAGGAATATTCCGGTCGGATGTATCGAAAACAATTTTGTACGAGTTATCGAAAATGCTGATGCCGTAAGCGCCCGAAGCGTAGTAGTTGCCTATATCGATCCACGTCCATTCGGGCGAGATGCCATCGTACCCGAAAAGATTGTCCACCACATAGATTGAATAGGCGTTATCGCCGGGAAGCACGTTTTTCAATGCCTCTGTTATATAAGTGAAAAACGCATTCGGATTATTTCCGAAAGCCTCGCTTCCCAAGGTGGGGTCGCCGCTTCCCAACACCAAAATCCGTGAAGGATCGGCCGTATCCAACGCAATATCGGTTTTATAGCGATAGTTCTCTCCGAATAATTCGAGTGCGGTAGCGGTCGTGATCAACTTTAACGTCGAAGCCGGAGTGAGGGACTTTTCGGCATCGTGCCGGAGAACCTCCTTCCCGGTGTTGAGATCGGTGACACATACACCCACCGATGCATGCTTGAGGGCAGGATCGTTCAGTAAGTGCTGCAAAACGGGCTGTGAATATCCCGCATAAACGAAGGCGCAAAAAAAGAGGAGAAAAGTTATTGGTTTCATAGAAATAAAAAAAAATGATTTTCACAAAGATAACATCAACCAACCGATTCTGCCAAAAAAAATATTTTGTATATGTATATGATGAAACTTTCTGTACTTTTGATCATGCAAATTTGGATATATCGTCAAGGAATAATGGCAAATGACAAAAAAGAATAGGATGTACACGACTTATCATTTAACGTCGGCACAAGAAGTGAGTGTCGACATACTCGATGCTATTAAAGCAACGTATAAATCAAAACCGATCAGAATCATTGTAGAAGAGGCTGATGGTGATGTGGATCTTTCAACCGATATGAAAGCTGTTTTGGATGAACGCTTGCAGGAAGATGAAAGTGCTTATATGACTGCTGAGGAGTCTATCAGCCGGCTTAGCAAGAAATATGGCATATAGGATTATCATTTCGCCCCGCGCTCAAAAGGAAATCGAAAATGCCATCGATTATTATGCTTTCCTGTTTCCATAACAAACGGCCCCCCCCCCATAAAAGACCGAGATATGAATAACCGAAAGCCGTTCCTGATTTGTTTACACCCTTTCGTGAAGAAGGCGTTTTCTGTCTTTTCCCATAGTCAGGAACAGCAGTCCCATAAACGTGAAAAATGCATTCAGTATTAAACGTTCATGGCTGAATTGGTATCCGCCGAACCATTGTTCCGAATTGACATCCAAAATAAAGCAAAGAATAGGCGATGCGATGGCGATAAGAGGCACCCATTTGTCACGAATAGCCCGTTTATTGAAAATGCCGAAAGCGAACATTCCCAACAAGGGCCCGTAGGTATAACTCGCCAATGTATATACGGTATTAATCACCGACTCGTTATTGAGTATGTTAATGATGTAAATAACCACGCCCATCCCAATGGCCATCGCCACGTGCACTTGTTTGCGGGTGCGGGTGACCTGCTGTTCGGTTTTATGCTTGCGGCTTTCGAGAATGTCAACGGTGAAAGAAGTCGTGAGGGCGGTAAGGGCCGATCCGGCGGCGGCATACGCTGCGGCGATCAGTCCGATGATAAAGAGAACGCCCACAATAGCGGGGAAAAAGCCACCCGCCGCAAGGAAGGGAAACACTTCATCTCCATCTGCCGGCAGCACTATTTGATTGACCGACGCATACGTGTAAAGGAGTACGCCGAGCATCAGGAAAAGCAGTACCACAAATATTTGCAAGATGCCTCCGGTAATCATGTTCTTTTGTGAATCCAAAGGATTTTTGCAACTGAGCGATTTTTGCATCATATCCTGGTCTAATCCCGTGGTGGCGATCATGGTGAAAACGCCCGCAAGGAATTGCTTAAAAAAGTATCGTTTGTCGTTTATATCCTCAAAAAAGAACGTCTTCGACATTTCACTGTCCTTTATCAGCGTGATGGCGCCGGCTATATTGGTTCCCAAATCCTTTGCGATATAATAAATGCAGAGGCCGACGGAGACAATCAGGCAGAAAGTCTTGAAAGAATCCGTCCAGATCAGCGTTTTCACTCCGCCGCGGAACGTGTAAAGCCATACCAGCCCCACGGTAAACAAGACATTCACGGCAAAGGGAATGTGCAACGGCGTAAACACCAGCAATTGCAGCACGACGCACACGATATACAGCCGGATCGCCGCGCCCAGCATTTTGGAGATAAAGAAAAGCCATGCCCCCGTTTTATAACTCGACACGCCAAAGCGGTTTTCGAGATATTCGTAGATCGAGGTCAGGTTCATCCGGTAAAACAAGGGGATGAGGACAAAGGCGATGATGAACTGTCCCACGGCAAATCCCAGCACCATCTGCATGTACGAGAAATTGGCCGTAGCCACCATTCCCGGAACGGATACGAATGTGACGCCCGATATGGCGGCTCCGATGGTCGAAAAAGCCACCAGGTACCACGACGATTGCCTGTTGCCCGAGAAGAACCCGGCGTTATTGGCTTTACGGCCGCTAAAATACGATATGGCGAAAAGAATGCCGAAATAGGCGATGATAATGGTTAATGTCAATAGAGGACTCATGTTGAATTTTAGATTTTATTATTTCCGCTCGCAGATAAATCATTAATTATTTGCTTGATAGTCAATTTTAAGGGTGGTATGTGTTTTTTTAGAGTTACTAAAATCATTTCGGGATCAATATCTGCATATTGATGTGAAATAAAATTTCTCATACTGTATATTTGTTTCCATGGGATATTAGGATAGTCGATAAACAGTGATTTATCGGTTTTTTTATCGATCGCCGAAGCTGTTTCCCCTATAAATTGAATGCGCATTAAATTGGCATCCAACAGGATCATTCCCCATGGCGTTGACAAAAAATCATTTACAGATTGGACATTCTTATTCCTTTCTTCTAAAATGCGAATTGAATCCAACATCGTATTCAATAGTTCTATAATTTCCTCTTTAAGCGTAGATTGCATCGCGCTCAATTCTTTTTAATAAAAGTTTATTCAGCCCTTTACGCAACCGCAGGAGATCGATATTGCATTGGCAAATACTTTCCAGATCATCATGGATAAAGCCCATAATAATAGGATCAGCTTCGGTAAGTTCCACAAAAACGTCAAGATCGCTGTTATTGGCGTGTTCGTTTCTCGCCACGGAACCGAAAATACCCATAGCGGTAATTCCATATTTATGCCCATGTTCTTGCATAAACATGCGGATCAGTGTGATGTATTCATTTGTCGTTTTCACTGTTATTTCTTTTTTAGCATATTGTACAAGTTGTCGCACAAATATACTATTTCTTTTTGAATTTGAGTAGTGTATCGATTCGTTCGAATGTATATCTCCGCTTTTTGAGCTCTACGACCAATTCATCCAATCGATTGTATAGTTTATCTGTTCTCTCCGGGGAAGTCCCGATGTGCATCAGTAACAAAAATCCGTTCAGTCCGTTTTTTTGTTCGTGTAATAAGATGTTTCGATATATCTCTTCCGAAGAGCGGTACGATTGCATGTCGGGAGTCGTATAATCGGCATTGGAAGTGGTTCCGGGAGTGAAATTGACAACCTGCACGCCCTTTGCTTTCGCCCAGCGGCTAATGTCGTCGTTATACCATTCGTAGGGAGGCAGCAGATAGCGGGGCGGTTCGATGGCGACACCCGCTTTTTTCATCGCCGCATAATTGTCGGCCAGATCCTTTTCGAAAACGTCGCGCGATACCAATGTGGAGTCCCGCTTTTTCCAGTCCGCATAGAGCAAATGTTTATCGGAGTGGGGGCCCAGATAATGTCCGTCTTTTTGTAATGCGCGCGCAACGGAAGAATGTTCCCGGTAAAAATCGCCCGTCAGGAAAAAGGCTGCTTTCAGGTTATGCTTCTTCAATACTTTTCGGATGATATTGCTGCCGTCGGCATATTCATGTCCGGTAAATACGAGCGCCAGTTTTTTTTCGGTCGAATTTCCACGGACGATTCCTCCGCGCACTTCTTCGAACGTCTGTGCACGGGATGCCAGATAGCCTAAATAATAACACATCGAAGCGGTGCCGTCCATCGTCGGCTCATTCGTTGAATAATCGGCATAGTCGTCGTGATATACCACATAGTCCGATTGAAACGGTGCGTATTCATCGTCATTTGCCAGATAGATACCCCTGAGGCTGTTGAAAATAGAAGTATAGATAGGCCCGTCGACCAGTCCGCCGGTAATCGGGAATTGTTTCAGGTGAGTGAAAGCCGAATGCGGATCAGCGGGTGTGTCGGCCTGCTGCGGGTAGCCGACAATCATACTGGTACCCCACGGATTGCAACCGAAAAGCCAGTCGCGCATAGCGGTTTCTATTTCGATGAAGGTCGAGTCGCCGGTCAGTTCGTGATACAGGCGGCATTGGGTGATGAATCCCACCGTCAGGTTATTGGAACACCATATAAAAGGAATGCCGTTCATAAACGCGTCATTTTGGGCCCGCTCTTTTACCCGCTGCAGTCCGCTGCGCAGGTTGCGGATGAATTCTTGTTTGATTCGCGGATTTTCGTTTTGTTGCGCCAGATGAAAGTGTCCTAAATTAACGAAAGGGTACCATTGGTAATGGCGTGCCGAGTCGGCTCCCATCCAGGGAGTGACCGGCTCCAAACGGCCATAGTTCACAGCCTCGCGCAACGCGTGACGATCTCCCGATGTTGCAAATAGTTCGGCGGCCGCCAGTTGCATATCATCGGCCCAGTTATCTTCCTCATAAAAATAGGGAGCCCCGCCCGGAGCGGTTTGTGATACGCCCGGATTGGCGGCCCCTTTTCGATACGCTTGCTGCGCTTTATCTTTTAAAATCGTCGAAAATTCGGGATAATAATTCGATAGGAGTTGAGCCCCCAGAGCGAAGGATGAAGCATATTTCCCCAGCGTAGAGGCCATTCCGGTGCTTCGGTTTTTGTGCTTGAAAAGGCCTTGCGGCTTCGGGCTTACGAAATACACAGGACGTTCTTTTCCCGCGCCCCAACCATAATCGACCTTCTGTTCGTTCGGCAGGGTGAATCCGACATGATCGCGGTCATCGGCCAATTGATTAAAATACGTGTTGGAGTCGGGATTCATTTTCACCAGCCAGTCGAGTCCCCATTTTGCTTCATCGAGGATATCGGGAATGCCGTTGGCGCCTTCCTCCCCGTTGGCCAGATAACGGTCGCCGAAAACTTCGGGATGTCGGGTGTAAGCGAACAACATCTGATAGACCGCGTTGGCCGATGTGGTCACATATTGCAGGTAATCCGACGCGTCGTGCCATCCGCCTGTCGTGTTGTAATAACGTCCGTCACGCTTGCCTTCGGGATCCCCTACGGAGATGCCGTCATGCACGTGACAGGAATCTTTCAGGAACGGATTGTACTCGCAGCGTTGCTGCCGCATGTACTTTAGCGGCATTTCCGCGGCGTCGGCGTAAATATCGTTTCCGATGCGGAAAGGAGCCGATAGAATTCCGTTGATTTTTATCCGGTAAGTCCCCGGGGTCGTAAAACCGGAGAAGTCGATCCGTGCCGATGATTCGAATGCCGGCTGTTTGCCGGTGTTTTTGACTTTTGTCCCGTTGAATGCCACCTTACCGGTAGTCATGTCGATAAGTTGAAAATTATCAGGGAGAGACTTTTGTTTACTTACCCAAACGGCGACTTTGGCGTCTTGTTCGAGGTAGCCGATTAGGTTGACGCGTATCCAACTGTTTTGCGAATAGGAAACGCAAACCATCCATAGGAAAACCAAAAATAGAATTATTTTCTTCATGAGATATTATAAATATGAAGGTGCAAGATACAAAATATCGATGAAAAAAGAGCAACTTCAAATAAGGAATTGCTCTTTTTTCTGTGAGGATTATTCAACCGTATCCCATCCGGAATTTTGTGTTAATTCATACCCTAAATCTTTATAAAGCTTAATTTGATCAATAGGTACAGCATTCAGATATTGCCTTTCATAATAAGAGTTTCCGGCGACCCAGTCCCTGCGCATATTGTTTTCATATAAATTATGAACAAATGCTTTCGATTTATCATTCGGATTGGGATAATAGAAATGTCCTTCCATTAATTTCGAATATTGTTCTGCCGTATAGTTCGCTTTGTATTCATCCAGATTAATATAAGCGCCTTTACCTAAAAGGGTCGGTTCACCCGTTTCAACAGTCTTAAGGTATTCATATTTTTTCCATCTTCTCAAATCATTTTTTCTGAACCCTTCAAATAAAAGTTCAACGGCTCTTTCTCTTCGTATTTCCCATAATATAGGAGAAACAGACGGGTCTCTTTCGGGATCATTTATGATCACTCCATTGGCCGTAACATGATCTCCCGAAATGACCATTTTAGGTACTTTGGGTAAAGCCTCTCCTTGGTTGTTTTTACGAATATTACGATTGCGGAGAAGATTAATGGATTTATCGGCTGCCGCTTGATCGAATTTTCCTAATTCAGCAGATGCTTCGGCGTAATTAAGAAGGACTTCTCCAAATCGTATTACAGGTGCATCTGTCGTATTCGTACTCCCCAAATAAATCAAATCTTTGTAATTTGCGTCATAAGGCAGAAATTTCCAACACAGAAAACCGGTTGAGGAATAGGCATCATTCGGGCCGTTTAAACGGATAGAATCGACTAAACTGGCGGCCATGCGCGGATCTCTGTTTTGATATTGATCCTTGTAATAACGGAACCCTTTATCGGATTCGTAATTATATAAAGGAGATTGTTTGATCGGTAATCCGTCGGTAGATAAATAAGTTTCCACAACTTTCAACGTTGTACCGGTTTGAGGTTCTTTATTATTATAGGAGACTAAGCAATGAGTTGCTTTTGCCATTTCATATTGACGATAGAGAATGACCTCGCTATTTCCTGAGAGGTCTTCGGAAGAGAAGATGCCTCTATAATCATCGGATACTTTATATTTACCGGAACTCATCAGTTGTTCCGATGCCCACACGGCTTTTTCCAGCAATTTTTTGGCTGTTTCATTATCTTGACTATGATATTTCAAAAATGTACCGAAATAGAGCAGATGCCTTGACATAAAAGCTAAAGCCACATCTCTATTTATCTTTTGATCGCCGTCATCTTCGCGAAGGTTGTCTGCCGCGAATTGGAAATCGTCCATAATTTTTGTAGCGACAAAAGCTAAAGGATCTCTTTTCTTATAACTCGTTTCGGCATCGTCATGTTTTACGACCCGGTCGTAATAGGGAACATCTCCGAAAGCCCGGGCTAAATCCGAATATTCCATTGCTCTGAAAAAATAGCCGATTCCGAGCCAATGATTGCGAGCTTCTTCGGATAGATTTTCCATTTTTTCTACTTTTTCTATCATTATATTCGCCCATCTTACCCAAGTGAACGACCATCCGTTACCGGAAGTTGCTGTGTTTTGTGTCCAGATGGATGAGGAGCTATATTCGTCGGCCCATGAACCACCGGTGAAATAATTTCCCCAAGTATATCCGCTGCCATATCCTGTAAAATAGGCTGTATAGCCTCTCTGAGCATATAAATTGACATTCTGTTCATTCGTCCAGAAATTATCATTTTCGAATTGATCCAATCCTGGTCTATCCAGATAATCTTCACAAGCCGTAAAGGAAATACATAAAAGGACAATTAGATATATTATCTTTTTCATTTTTTCTTCGTTTTTTTAAAATTCTACTTGCATACCGAATGAAACCGTTCTTCTGTAGGGGTAACTGCGCCCAAACGAACGAGAATCATTTGCTGTAGATCCCTTAACCCAATCAATTTCAGGATCAATGGCAACTCCTCCCAGTTTATCAAACTCAAATAAGTTTTCGCCATTCAAATATATTCTCGCCTTTTGAATCAATAATTTCTGTAATATATTTTGGGGTAAACTATAACCAATGTTCAAACTTTTTAATCGCAAATAAGCAGCATTCAGTAGATAACGATCATTCGGAACATAATTCCATTTAGTTGTTTGACTATATTCCATGGGACGTGGGTAAAATGCGTTGGTGTTTTCTGGAGTCCAGTAATCTAAGGTGTGAGCATAATTTGCTTCAGCTCCATAATATCCGGGTAGTACCATATTTCCCGTTGCCCAAATATGACGTTTCCCAACTCCTTGGAAGAAGACGTCTATATCGATACCTTTCCATTCGGCTCCCAGTCTAAATCCATATTGATAACGTGGAGTGGTGTTCCCTATGACGGTTCTATCGCCCGGGTCGCCGACTGTATTGGTTCCGTAATCAATAACCCCATCTCCGTTTAAATCTTTAAATTTGACGTCGCCCGGACTAAATTTAAAATTCCCGGATTCTAAGATATATTGGTTCGCGATACCCTGAGCCAAGGTGTTTTTGGACTGCCCGTTTTCAAGAATCGTTTGTTTAATCTTGTCACCTTCCCAAATAAAATCATCTTTTTGATAAAGTCCGTCGGTTTTATACCCCCATATTTGTCCCAATTCTTTTCCTTCCCAATAAGTGTCTGAATTTTTCGGGTCACTTGCCGAAGCATATTTCGTTACGACTGTTTTATAATCTGTAAATTGACCGGATACAGAAACTCGTAATCCATTATCGAAAATATGGTTGTAGGATATCTCTAATTCCACTCCTTTGGTTTCCAGCTCCCCAAAGTTTCTTTTGGGTGCAGAGATGCCTACGGTGGACGGTACTGTTTCACCCGGTGCCAACATGTTGAATGTTTTCCGATTGTACCAGTCAAAAGTCACATTCAGCTTGTTGTTGAAAAATCCGGAATCAAACCCTAAATTTAGAGTGTTGACCGTTTCCCATGTCAGGGTCGGATCCACTAAAGTTGGGCCGGCACTGATATAGGGTACAAAATTTCCATTTATCAACCAATAATTTCCGGCTCCCGATGGCGTGAAAGGGGTAAGGGTGGAAATGAATGAGTTTAAGGGGACGTCTTGATTCCCAACAGAACCCCATGTACCTCGCACTTTCAAAGAACTAATCGTACGTTTTAAAGATTGCATAAAAGGTTCCTCACTGATGCGCCAACCTGCTGATAAGGATGGGAAGAAGTCCCATCTTTTGCTGCTTCCAAATCTGGAAGATCCGTCATAACGCCCTGCTACTTCTAATAAGTACCGGTCTTTGAATGAGTAGTTTGCGCGGCCGAAAAAGCCTGCAACAGCCCACCATGAATGGCTGGAAGATGCTAACTGATCTCCACCGGCAAGATTGACTTCCCCTTTATCAAAATCATATACTCCATTTCTACGGGCTGAAATCCAGATATATTCCGCATCTTCAATATTCGTACCCGCGGTCAGTTTTACACTGTGATCGTTGAATTTGTTATCATACGTAAGATAGCCATTGTAGGTATTCCTTATGTTTTTTGAGGAGGTGTAACGGGCATAATCGTACGAAGACGAGGTATAAATGCCATACATATCGTCCATCGTATCCTTGGCTCCGATATCCCATTGGTTGATTCCCGTTACGTATCCGCCCACGGTGTGGTTCGTTACAAAAGTTTGGGCATACGTGTAGTCGAAAGTGGCCGTTAATCCTTTGGCTAATTTGAGCGTTGTCCCTAAAGTATATCGACTGTAATAAGAATCGTCTTCAACCGGTCTGGCCGACTTTAAGTCATTTACAGCTCCCCTGAATTCTTTTCCGTTATAGGTACCGTAAGGATAAACTTGATGCCATCGATATAGATAGTAAACAGGAGCATATGTATCAGATCCATACGTAAAGGGGGACTCTTGATTAATATTGGAGTACATAAATCCTCCTCTAATCGTTATTCTATCTTTTACGTTGGTGCTTAAAGAACCGGAGAAATTATATCTCCTGTAGTAGTCGTCAAAAAGATTTAGAATTCCACTTTGGTTTGTGTAGGCTGCTGATAGATTGTACTGAGTATTAGCAGTCCCGCCATTTAAGCTTAGATTTTGATTTTGTTGAGGCGCCCATTTTTTATAATAAATATCATAGAGATTCCACGGACGATAATAATATACTCCTCCTCCCGGACGATAATCGAAATCGCGCCCTTCTACCATTTCCCGACCTAATCCTTTACCATCACCATATGTATCAATCCATTCTTTTACTTTTTTTATTGTTTCAGCATTGTAATAATACCCTACCTGTCCTCTTTCTGTTAAAGGAGTATCGCGTAAAGCGTTGGCTTGATCCATAGAATATTGTAAATTTAGATCGGCTCGTGTATGCTCTGGTACATCCGTTGGCGTGGACCATGAGAAATTATTAGAGTAGGTTATTTTTGGCTTGGTGTTTTTGGTCCCTTTTTTCGTTGTAATTAGGACTGCGCCAAATGCTGCTCTCGCTCCATATATTGCCGTTGTGGAAGCATCTTTTAATACGGATATCGAGGCGATATCGTCTGGATTTATATACGATAAATCGGGGACTTCTACGTTATCAACTAAAATCAAAGGATTACCCGAACCACCCCCGATAGTGCTTATGGAGCCTCTGATTTTAATGGTCGGCGATCCTCCCAAAGCGCCAGAGGTTGTTGTGACGATTAGTCCGGGAGTGGAACCCTGTAGGGCTCGCCCTACATCAACAATAGGTCTTGCCGTTAAAGTCTTGCCAACATCAACAGTTGAAACGGCTCCTGTCAGACTTTCTTTTCGCTGCGTGCCGTAACCGACTACTACAATTTCCTCGAGTTGTCTATTGTCGGCTATAAGAACTACCCGCACATTTGCGCTTACAGGTACTTCCTGAGTGATCATTCCGACATACGAAACAACAAGGGTGGTGGCGCCTGCCGGAACAGTGAAGCTAAAGTTCCCATTTATATCGGTAATGGTTCCCTGACCGGTGCCTTTTACTTGTGCCGAGGCGCCGATAATCGGATCGCCTGCTTCGTCCATCACACTCCCCGTTACACGGGTCTGTGCAATCATAATACCTATTCCAAAATGGAATAAAGCTAAGAATAATGTTAATTTTTTTCTCATTTGTTTAGATTGATAAAAATTCATTGAATAGTTAACTATAAAACGGTCTATATTTCTTCCGTTTCTCGTTTTTGATATTTGATTCGTCGTATCTTTCTTTCTCTTTTTTAAATAATACGGCAAAATAGCATTACCTTCTACAAAATTTGCCTACAAGCCGGCAATGCTGTAATCAGAAATAATAAATTATAACCATACGCATACATTTTTAGAGATTAATATTCGTGACAGATGACGCTGAGAAATTTGCTTTTATACACATCCCCCGGCCTCTGTGTTTCTATATTCATTTTTTAGTAGATCATATTTATCAGCATTCAATAAAACCTTTTAAGAAGAGTTGTTTTATTGGTGTTCCAATTTGTCTTTCGTACTATCAGTTTCACTACCTCCTCTTTCGAGGGCTGCTTTTCTTATCCGATCCGACAGTTCACTCCGTGTACGCCCTTTTAATGCATTCCGAACCGTCACTTCACTAACGTTGAATAGTTTAGCAAGCTTTCCCCGTTCTCCGTATTTCGTTAAAATCTCGCCCATGTGCATTTCTATTTGATTTTTTTGTACCTTTATCGCCACTTTCTGATTCGAAAGGTAATGCAAAGATAAATTATTATGATTTATAAAGCAAATAAAAATACATCTTTTTGATTTATTTTTTTATGCTGAATATTCCGGATATACGAAAAGAATGGTTTTTGGAGCAAGTGGTGGCCTTAAAGGAAAAAGGAATCCCTTACAACGAGATAGCTGCTAAATTAGGTGTTAAGCCTCAATATCTGAATTCGATAAAGAATACGGATAGAGGTGCGTCAGAAAAATTAGCGCTTAAACTTTGCAATGCTTTTGGAATAAATCATAATGATTTACTTAGGCGACTTCAAACAAAGGGAAAACAAGATGCGACCTTACCCCAAAAGAAGAGTTCGCCTATCGAAGTACCATCGCGTGGAAGAATACCGTTGTCCGATGCTTCGTATATCAGCAGAACGGCCAAGAAAGATTTAAACATAGATACTTTCCAAGGCCAAGCGCGGGAATGGATTGATACGGGAGATTTATTCCCCGGTGCTACGTCAGCTATTCGTCATTATGGAGACAGCATGCCTGAATACCCTTCGGGCTGTATTCTCATTCTCAAACGGATAGTGGATTCAAGGCTTATTATATGGGGGCGGAATTATTATGTGGAAACAACCGAAATAGGCATTACAAAACGATTACAGGATGGTGGAGAGAACTATATTATCGGTTATAGCTCCAACCTGGAAACTTATCCCGACGGGCGCCTTATTCATGAACCTGTTAAAATTCCAAAGGATAGTATCCATCATATCCATCTTATCATAGGTTACGTTACGAAAGAATTCAGTAATGAAGCCATCCCTATTGTCAGACACACGATGTGAACAAGGGATAAGGGGTTCTATATTTGTTTTTCCTAATAAAAAACGTTAAAGATATAGCTCAGTTAGGTATATTCTTAAAACAGTTGTCTATAAAAAGAGCGGATATAAATAGCAAGGACCGATTGTGACCGATGATAATTGATAATTTGCTATTCGCAATGATTTCGTATATTTGCAAGGATTAAACATGAAGATTATGGACATACAATTTGTTTCGGATATCAAGGGCAAAGTTAAGGCTGTACAGGTGTCTTTAAAGGAATGGCAAGTTATTGAAAAGAAATTGAAAGCCTATGATTTAGCTGAAAGTATAAAAACCGGCTATAAGGAAATGAAGCGGATAGAAACAGGAGAGTTGAAGGCTAAGCGTTTTGAAGACTTTGTCAATGAACTTTGAAATTATACTGACACCTAACTTTGAGAAAGAAGCGAAGGCACTTCAAAAGAAATACCCTTCTTTTAAATCCGACCTTATTGAGCTTATTACGGTTTTAGTTAAAGACCCCATGATAGGAGTAGAAGTGTATAAAAACTGCTTTAAGATTCGTTTTCCGATAAAGAGTAAGGGGAAAGGAAAAAGCGGGGGCGGCAGATTGGTCATCTGTGTGAGAGTAATGCAAGAGAAAATTTACTTGTTGTCGGTTTTCGACAAATCGGAAAAAGAAAATGTGACCGACGCCTTTTTACGACAACTTCTGGCTGATTTGGATGAAATCTAAGGCCCGCTTATCCGTTTACGCATTTCGATTTGGATGGTAGCGGCGCTAACATGGAAGAGGCCGAATTCTAAGTCATCTCAAAATAAAAAATAAGCCTCTGAAAATTGAATATTTGAAATCGTTCCCCGAAAGAGTGCGAATGCAAAGAGGGTGAAATCACATTTGTGATACACCCTCTTACTTTTGTTTGAAAGGCAGAAAGTTAGAATAAAATCATATTCTGCCAAACTATTTTTGTCGGAGTTACCTTATTGTAACTTCGATTGGATGTAGGAGTAATATTCGTCATCCGTTGCACAATCCCACCAAACAGGGCAACACCAAATATATAATTCCAGAGCATTCGCATTTGCTTGTTTTGCATTCGTCGAATTATATTGCAGTTCAAGTGTGCCCGGGAGTCTCCAACGGCGCATCCAATAGGTGGGATCTGTTTTGGAAGAACCGATTATTTTGGCTGCACCTTTAAATAGAGGAGTTCGGTCATATCCCGGATAGACGATTCCGAAACCGGGAATGTTTCCGGCACTGTAGTTAAACCTGCGCATATCATTCCAGTTTTCTATGCTGCACCCCATCGCCAAATATTTTTGCAGCATGATATCCGACATGGTCAGGCTTCCCGCATCTTGACAAACGGCATCACTTGCCAGATACTCGGTGATCTGACTCTCATCCATCGGCCACATATCCGGATTGTCATATCCTGCCGATTTCCATTCCGTTAATTTCGCTTGCATCATATCGATATGAGCCTTAATGCCTTCCTTATAGGCCGCAAGAGCGCTACCGGAGTTTCCTTTTCGCATATATACTTCGGCTTTTATAAAGCACATTTCGTGATAGGTAAGGATCTCTTGGTCAGAATTCGGACGAATTTGAAACGAACCGGTAGAGCCTACGGCTCCATGGGCTTTTGCGGTTGTCGTAAAGTACCAATTCATATCCATTTCTCCAACATCTGCATTTCCTGTGAGTACCGAGTTCGAACGCAGATTTACATAGACTGTGTCTCCTGCATATTTGTAATTCGTACTTTCCACATATACGGATCCCGGTTGGTAAGTGACGGTCACATTTTGTCCGTCCACCTTACAAGTATGTATTTTACTCATTTCGGCGACAAAGGTAGCCCTGTCGTCATCATTGGATATATCATAGGTGATTTTTTTCTCGACATCGGCATACGTGGCTATCTGAATAGAGGTCGCATCTCCGGCAACCAGACGCTTCGCCTCTCCGTAAAAATCGACTGGTTCTGACCGAAGCCATTCGAAAGAGCCGACCTTATTACTTGTATTGAGCTTGATATTACTCATAGAGGCAGGGACGATTTTCGTCATACGCGGGTCTGTCACTCCGGAACCACGCATATTGGTAAGCAAATCATAATAATACTTCGAAATGCGTTGATTACTGCCATAAGCGGTATTGGCCCAATTTCCATTGGTCATTACAGGGTCTGCATATAAATAGTCGGTAACGTCGGAAGCACTGTTATAGGAGCGTGCGAAAGTGTTGTCATCATTGGATTGAGGCGCTTTGGATAAGCAGTCCAAAATGGCGTCGGAATCGAATAAATCCTGTTTTTTAGAAAGTTTCAGCAGATAACGGGCCTTTAAGCCATAACATAGCTTCAGCCATTTGCTTACATTTCCGTTATTCCATAAATCTCCGGATGAGAATTTGGAAGCGGTCGGTTCTTGATCTTTTTGGAATAATTCGATAGCTGCATCCAATTTTGCGATACATCCGTTAAAGATGGTTTTGCCATCATCATAAGCCGGTCCCGGGGAGGCGCCTAATGCTTCGGTATAAGGCATCTCGCCGTACAGATCCAACATTTCCATGAATCCTAATGCATGAAGCACATTGGTGGCAGCCATATAATGATAGGCGCCTTCTTTTTCAGCGGCGCTGTACATGTCGTTTAAATTTGCCGCCGCTTCCACGAACCAAGTTTGATAGGCTGATGTGGTCGATCCGTCTTGGCAATCCCATGTTACGGCTAAGTGATTGTTGTTTCCCGCATTGCTATAATAAACGCCTGCTTGCATTGAAGTCCGCATATTGGCGATCCCTGCGGAATACATATAAAATTTCTGGACCCACGGTAAGCGGTTTGATATCAAAGCGCTTTGGTTGTTGGGCTGATCCGGGTCGGTATTGACATCCAGCCAATCGGTACAAGAGGTTGCGCTTAGAAGTAATACGCAACAGAACGCTAGTATATATTGTATTTTCTTCATAATGATAATTTTTTGATTTTAAAATGTAACATTTACTCCAAAGGTGAAACTCGATGTCGCCGGAACGCTGCAATAATCGATTCCGGTGGCTCCCGAACCGCCTGTTCCGCCGGCTGTACTTACTTCGGGATCCATCCCTTTGTAATTGGTCAAGGTGAAGAGGTTGGTACCGGTAGCCGTCACGGTTAATCCCTTGATTACATTTTGTCTTTTAATCAAGTTCGTAAAATCGTAGCTGATAGACAGTGAACGTAATTTGAGCCAGTTGACCGACGAGATAAAATTGTAAGAGTGTGAAAGGTAGTTATTCCAATATTTCTGTATCATTGCTTTACCCGAGTAGGTCGCTCCTGCAATCGTATATTCTTGGTCGGCATAATAGGTTTGATTGAAATCTTCGCCTGTTTTGCTGTCTACACCATTTACGGTTACATATTCGCGTCCGTTTTCTGTAGTCCTTTTGGATAAACCGTTTGATACCATATAATATTCCGTACCGTTATATACATCGCCGCCAATGCGGAAGTCGAGCAGGAATGAAACGGAGAGATCTTTATAGCGGAAAGAGTTATTGAGCCCGCCGATGAATTTCGGTTCGCGATTTCCGACCACTTCATTGCTGGAAGAATAGATTTCGTATAATCCTGTCGCCGGATTCACTTTGTAACGACCTCCTTCTATCTCCACATCCTTTTCTCCTACTTTTTTTGTTTCGCGGGCAAAGCGCGAACCGACTAAGCCGAGGAAGTAACCCCCATTCGGGATAGACGCTGCTTTGATGGTGCCGAATTGAGCATCGGTGGGATAGAAAATCTCCACGCCGTCTAAAAAGTCACCTAATTTACCGCGGTTATAAGAGGTATTCAATGTTACATTCCATTCAAAATCACGCGATACAACAGGCTTCCCGCTAAGTGCAATTTCCATACCGTCATTGATAACGGAGCCGGAATTAATGGAAGACATGATATATCCGTTGGCATTGGATAAACGGGGAGAGGCGATTTGATTTTTTGTCTGGCTATGATAATAGGTGTAATCCAAGCCGATGCGGCCATTCAGAAATCGAAGTTCACCTCCGACTTCCCACGCAGTCTGTATTTCGGGTTTCAGATAGGCATTCCCACTTACATAGTAATTTCCAACGCCTACATACGATCCATAACTGATGGGGTTGGTCAAGTAAGTTAAGGTTGCATAAGGATTTGCATCTTTACCCACCTGGGCCCAACTTGCACGGACTTTCCCGAAAGAGAGGACATCGCTCTTCGGCATTAATTCCGTGAATACGAATGATCCGCTGATAGAAGGATAGAAATAAGAACGATTATTCAAGGGAAGGGTAGAAGACCAATCGTTACGTCCTGTTACTGTCAAATAAGCGAGATTTTTGTAGGATGCCCGGAATTCCCCATACGCACCGACTAATCTTTTCTTTGTTGTTGCATCTTTAAAAAATTGGTTCTCAGACGATATATTGGAAAAGCTTATCGTCCCCGCCGTAATAAAGTTGTATCCCCAATGAGTTTGGTTGAGGATTTCGGTGCTTTCGGTGGTCGAACCTAACAAAAGATTAAAATCGAAATCATCAAAAGTTTTATGGAAGTTACTCATGAGGTTCGTCGTAATATAACTATAGTTATAATCATTTTTACTCAACCGTCCGTTTTGATATATTTCCCTTACTACCGATCCCGGGGCGATATATGTATAGGCATCCGTGGTGTATTGGTCGTAACCTACGCGGGAAGAAATATCCCACCAATCGGTAATTTTAAAGGATGCGCCTAACGACCCGGTAAACCGTTTGTTTTTGTCGGTCATCTTATTTTTATTAATAATCCAATAGGGATTTTCTTTGTCATCAACCAAATCGAGACGGCCTTCGAATAACCGGTATTTTGTACCGTCTTCATTGAGGTATTTTGACATGTCTTCGGTTAAAGGCCAACTGTAAAGGGCCGTCATCGTCCCATTACCGCCACCTTCCCATAATCCTGCGGATGTCAGCGTCTTGTTCGTATTAGAGAGCGAATAAGCCACATTGGCATTGACGGTTAGTCGTCCATATTTTTGTTCCCCGTTCAAACGGAAGGTTGTTTTGTCGTAGCCAGTCTCCGGTACGATTCCTGTCTGATCGTAATTGGAAGCCGATAGATAGAAAGAGCCGTTTTTATTTCCGCTTGATATGCTTACGTTATTATCGTAAATAACGCCATTCTGAAAAAAGGAGCCGATATTATCATACAATGTTTCGTCGGTAATCCGTTTTCCCCAAGACTGATAGGTAAGGTCATTAAATACTCCGTTGTTTTCATAATAGCCACGTCCGAATTCCGTTTGTGTTTCCGGTAGTTTTGTAGCCCATGAGGTGCTTAACTTACTTGAAACATCAACTTTTATAGTACCTTCTTCTCCTTTCTTTGTCGTGATAATGATTACGCCGTCAGCTGCACGGGACCCGTAAAGGGCTGCGGCTGCTGCGCCTTTCAATACCGACATTGTTTCAATATCTTCTGGGTTGACGTCCATTACACGGTTTGAGAAAGTGGTGCTGTTGCGGGTCATCCCGTCATAAGCGCTATTGCCGACAACGCTGGTGGAATTGTCATATATAACGCCATCAACCACAAATAAAGGTTGATTTTCACGGCCTTCCGAAGTGGAGTTTCCACCTCGAATGGTGATACTTGCTCCCGCACCTGCGGCGGCGCTACTCTGGGTTATATTTACTCCAGGGATTTTGCCAGCTAACGAATTGATAACGTTTGTATTTTTGTTTTTCAACAGTTCTTCCGAATTCAAGTCGGAGACCGAATATCCTAACGCTTTTCGTTCTTTTTTAATTCCCATTGCCGTTACTACCACTTCCTCGAGTTGTCTATTGTCGGCTATAAGAACTACCCGCACATTTGCGCTTACAGGTACTTCCTGAGTGATCATTCCGACGTACGAAACAACAAGGGTGGTGGCACCTGCCGGAGCTGTCAAGCCGAAATTCCCATCCACATCGGTAATGGTTCCCTGACCAGTGCCTTTTACCTGTACCGAGGCGCCGATAATCGGATCGCCTGCTTCGTCCATCACATGTCCCGTTACACGGGTCTGTCCGAACGCGATGCCCAAGCTTATAAAGCAGAGCATTAACAAAAGATTCATTTTTCTTTTCATAAATACATAAGTTAACTTTATTCGTAATTTGTTTTATTCACTTTAATAAATAAATTCGGTAAGTTCGTTTTTCTCTATCTTTGTCGTTTTTATTCTATTGTGTAGATTCATTTCCTCTTTTTGAACTATAGTGCCCAATTTTCTCCTTACTTGTTATCGATAACTATTGTATCGCCTCTCTATGTTCTTCGGTTCAGCCATGCGGATCTTTTGTGCATTCTGAACAAAACTTAAATTTTATTTGCAACAAAGTTATATGTTTTTTTTGAAACGTGTCGGATTCTGTCTTAAAAAAGCAGCATTTTAACACTATTCTCAAGCAGATTGATTTTAAGCTGATTTTCGGATTCTTTTTTAGAAAAAACCTTTCATGCGGACGGTTTTCCGACGCCTGTTAATCGCTTGATTTCTTCCGAATGAATTGGCCGGATTACCTGACATCGAGTCAAAGGCTATCATCCGGGGAACCGAATCGCTATAAAACATGTTTTATAGCAGTGTTCTTTAATTATGTTTTTAAATATTATAAAAAATCAGAGAATCTCGTCCGCTTTATTGTAAGATTGATTATATTTGCAGCGTCTTCCTGTTAGTGAACAGGAATAAATTGATATTTATCGGATAGTAAAATGTAAAGATATTATGAAAAAGTTAGTATCTGTCGATCTTTCCCGGTTGGGAAATGACGAATTAACTCAGTTAATAAAAGAACATTTGACCGATATCAAAAATCCCTCAAATGCTGTTACCCTTACCGAAGGGACTCCTTTATACGATTTTGTAAACGTGTTGGGAGAGGATGTGACTGCTTTTGAAAAGCAGACTAAGAATGTACAGAAGAGCGAGCAACCCGATCCTCTTCTTGCGGCTGATAAAGAACGGGAAGTCGCCTTGCGCTTTTTCGGCCGTAATCTAAAAGTGGCGGAATTGGAGGATGATCCTAAAAAAATAGAGGCTCATCGATTACTCGACTTATTGTGGAAAACGCATAAGAAAATATTGAGCGCCAATGACAAATCGCAGACAACCGGAATCGATAATTTCCTTTTGGATGCTTCCGGCGCGACTTATACTCCAAGTATTACTTTTTTTGGATACGACAGGGTTATTGAACGCATTAACAAAGCCAATAACTCGTACAAAAGCATTCTGGCTCTTCGCAATGCCGAGGAGGCTGAACAATTCACAAAAGTATTTTCTTTGCTGAATACGACGCGCAAAAAATTTGCGGAGTTAATTGCCGCCCATAAGACCGAGGATAAAAAAGAAAAGAAAGAGTCGGAAGCGAAAAAATAAGGAAAGTCATTAAGAAACTGTTTTAAGGGTGAAGAAGACTTTAATGGCCGTCTTTCGTAAGAAATTTAAACAGTTTCTAAGCGTGGAATAGAACCGATTCAATGTCCCTTGTAAGTTTTTGATGAAAAGAGAATGCTTTTTTTATTTATTTTTATTGAATGAAAAAGTGGATTATTACCTTGTGCGGTTGGTATACGCGGGACAAGAGGGGACTGCACAGGTTATTAAAAAAACACCGCTTGGGATGAGCGGTGTTTTTTGTATTTCTGTTTTATTTGTCGATGGGTTAAAACAAATAGCCTACCGATAGATACGCACTTTGGTTCTTAACATTTCCATTATCCGATTTGGAGACATTTACCAATCCGGCATCCCATCCGAGGTCCAATAAAATGCGGCCGAATTCGGCGCCTACGCCAAGTCCTAGCCCTGCATCGAACGGTTTTAATAGGCCATTATCACCAAATACATTTTCCGACTCATCTTGGATAGATGCATTTCCTGCCTCAACTTTCCATTTTGTCTTTCCCGCAATGCCGTAAGCGACATACGGACCGGCATGGAATACGATGCGTGTTCCGGGAGTTACATCTACTTTATACGCAAAATGTACCGGTAATTGCAGATACATGGGTGTTGCACTTATACTGCCGGAGAGTCCCGCCAGCGAATTTTTATATTCCGCTCCTTTGGTGGTAAAGAAGAGCCCCGATTGGAGCGACATGTTCGGTGCAAATTCGTAATCGCCCGCTAAGCCGATATGAAATCCCACTTTGGCATTTTTATCACTCAATTCATCGCCGTAAAAGTTCGATAAATTCACACCTCCTTTTATTCCTAAATTAACTTGTGCACTTAGTGCGCTTACCATGGCAAGCATTACAATCACAATGGATAGTTTCAATTTTTTCATAATCAATTTTTTAATGTTCGTTTGTTCAAAAATTCCCGTAAGGGTAATTAATAAACAAGATTTTGTTGATTTTGTTCGTTGTGTAATCCGAAAGATGGTTGCGAAATTATCGTTTTGATCGGGTATACAAGGGACTATTTTGTGGCGATTAATCATATTTTAGGAGAAATAATCCCGACGGATCCAATATTTCTTGCGCAACCTCCTGTATTTGTTCAGCCGTCAGAACTTCTATTTGTTCGAAAACCTCTTCCAACGACACGATGGTGTTGAAATGCAAAAAGTTTTTCGCCATGGTCAGTGTCTGGTTTTCATTACTCTCGGCGGCGATCCCCAACTGTCCCTTCCACTGCTTTTTCGCCACGGATAATTGCAAAGACGTGAACGGAGTATTGCGGAGCTTTGTCAATTCGGTTCTTACCAGCCGCAGGCACTTATCGGTATATTTGGGATCGCAGGCAAAATATACGCAGAATAATCCGGTGTCGCTGTAAAACGTCACGTTCGATTCCACGTTATACACCAACCCGTTTTTTTCCCTTAACGATCGGTTCAGCCGGCTGTTCAGGGTGCCCCCTCCCAATACATTATTCAATAAGTAAAGCGGATAGCGCTCCGGCCGGTTCATGGCGTATGCCCGGCTGCCGATCATGACGTGCGACTGCGAGGTGTTTTTCTGCAGAACAATTGTTCCGCTCGCTGCCGGTGTGGGAGGCGTTCTCGTTTTTGCCTTTTCCTGCGAAAGAGGATTGTCCTGAAAGTAATTCTCCACATACCGGAGGACTTTGTGAAAAGGCGTTTTGCCGGAAGAGAAAAAGACCATTCGCGAAGGGTGATATTGTCGTTCCACAAAGCGTTCGATACGCGCGTGGTCGAAGGTCCCCAGCGATTCGGGCGTGCCGAGTATATAATGTCCGATATCGTGCCCTGCAAAGAGCATGTTCTCGAAGTCGTCGTAAATGAGTTCGGAAGGAAAATCGAGATAAGAGTTGATTTCATCGAGAACCACCTCCCGCTCGCGGTCTATTTGCATGGCGGGAAACTCCGAGTGGAATACGATGTCGCTGAGCAGTTCCGCTGCGCGCGAAAAATATTCCTCCAGGAACGTGGCGTAAAAAAACGTTTCCTCTTTCGTCGTATACGCGTTCATTTCGCCTCCGACGTTTTCCATCCGGTTGGCGATATGGTGGGCTCTGCGCCGTTTCGTCCCTTTAAACAACATATGTTCCACGAAATGGGCTATCCCGAACTCGTCGGCATACTCGTCGCGCGTGCCGGTATTGACGGCTATTCCGCAATAAGAAATCTCCGAAGGCGTTTGATGATGGATGATACGTAAGCCGTTAGGCAGTGTGTGAGTAAAATAAGAAGGGTCTGTCATTTTTTTAAGTAATACGCTCTTTGTTGCGGCGATAAGCGTTCTATCGCATACCGTAGCATCGTGCGGGGCATGTTGGTGTAATGAATGTCTAAGAACCCGGTGAGGATCTTTTCGTCTCTTTTGCCTATTTCGCGAAGTATCCAACCGCACGCCTTGTGGATGAGGTCGTGAGGGTGGGAGAGATAGGACTCCGATAGTTGCAGCGTGTCGGCGAAGTCGTTGCGACGGATGAAGGCCATGGTCGAAACGATGGCGATGCGTTGCTCCCATAGCGATGGACTGCGCGACCACGTGTATAGCGGCTGCCGGTCTTTATCGGCGAGCCACTCCCCGACGATGGCATAGCAGGATAAATCCACCAGATCCCAATTGTTTATGTAGAATGTACGGGCGCGATAAAAATCGAAAAGAATGCGCCGTGCTTCTTCATCGGCCTTTTTGAATTGTTCTACGAGGATGAGCAACGCACACATCCGACATTCGTGATAAGGGTTTGCCAACAAGATTTCGATTTCGGAGAGTAATAGTTTTGGGTGTCCTTTCGCGACTACTCTTACCTCGGGCACGGTGATGCCCAAAAAGCGGTCGCCTTCGCCGTATCCTCCCGGGGTCGTTTTGAAAAATGTTAGGGAATGGGCTGCTTTGGCCGGATTGCCCAATTCCTGTAATTGCTGAAAAATAATATCGGCGGTCATTTGTTTACTCTTGATACGGGAAAAGTTTTTTCGTAAAAGCCGACGATGTTCCGCGCCATCTCTATCGACATGCCGATACGGTATTCACGTGTTTTGGTCGCTGCATGGGGGGCGAGGACGACGTTATCCAGTGTCAGCAATTCCGGCAGGATATTCGGTTCGTCTTCGAATACATCGAGTGCGGCGGCCGCTATTTTTTCCTTTCCCAGCGCGCGGGCTAACGCTTTTTCATCAACCATATTACCGCGTGCGGTGTTGATGAACACGGCGGAAGGTTTCATTTTGGCCAATTCCTCTTCCCCTATTAAATGGAATGTTTCCGGTGTCGACGGAGCGTTGAGCGATATATAGTCCGCCGTACGCAATAGCTCATCCAACGAGACATAGCGGGCATCGTATTTTTTTTCAATGGTTTCGTCCAGCCTGTTCCGGTTATGATAAATAATGTGCATCCCCGAAGCCACTGCCCGGCGTGCCAACGCCTGGCCGATACGTCCCATGCCGATAATTCCCAGTGTCTTGCCGAATACCGCTAATCCCCCTTCGGCATAAATCCCCCAACTAACGCCGTCGTCCGTGCGGAGTTTCCGGTCGTAATAGCCGATGCGGCGTCCCGCGGCAAGCAGCAGGGCGAAAGCAAATTCGGCGGTCGGTTCGCGGGTGGAGTTTGGGATGTTGGTGACGGCTATTCCCTTTTGAGTCGCATACTCCACATCTATATTATTATAACCGACGCCGTAATTCGAGATCAATTCCAATTTTGTTCCCCGGTCGATAATGTCTTGGCCGGTGTAGAAGCTGAAATTCGGAACAAGCACCTCGTAGTCGCCAATCATTTCCAGCACTTCTTCTTTCCGCAAATAAGAGCGTTCGGGAAGGGTGATGTCGTACTTGCCTTCCAGGTCTTTCAGCCCTTCGGGAAGCAAGCGGTATGCGATTAATACTTTTTTCATCTGTTTACTGTTTTGCTTTGCCATTTCGTACTATAACGGACGCGCACAAAAAAATGTTCCTTAAAAACAAAAAAAGCAAGTTTCTCAACTCGCTTTTCCGCTCTTCAGGTTGGACTCGAACCAACGACCCTCTGATTAACAGTCAGATGCTCTAACCGACTGAGCTACTGAAGAATTTATACTTGTTTACAGAAAAGTGTTGCAAAATTACTGCAATTTTCCGAATAATACAACACTATCTTCTAAAAAATGCCAACTTTCTTCGTGTAAACCTTCCTAATTGCCGCTTCATTACCTTTTCATCCGATTTTTTCTATTTAAAATGAAGGCATATCTCATTCGAATTTTTTTACTACCTTTGACTTGATAATAATAACGATTTAACACAATAAATATGATTTTCAGATTCTTAATCTTATCGGACGAGTCGGAAGATTTTAAAAGAGAAATTAAAATTGATGCCGATGCCACGTTTTTGGATTTTTTCCATGCGATTATCGCCGCCACCGGCTTTAGTGACAAAGAGATGGCTTCGTTCTTTATTTGCGACGACAACTGGCGTAAAAAACAGGAATTTACGTTGGTGGAGATGGATACTTCTTCCGATGAAGACTCGCTTACCATGCAGGAATCGGTGCTGAGTGATTATTTGGAAGATGAGAAACAAAAATTACTATTCGTTTTCGACTATTTAACCGAAAGGGCCTTTTATATCGAACTATCGGAAATCATTCCCGGAAAAAACCTGAAGGCTCCCGTCTGTTCGGTATCGCAGGGGGAAGCTCCCCAACAGACCGCCCATTTTGAAGAGGTCAAGACCGATAGCGGAGGATTGGATACCGGCGAAAACTTTTATGGCGACGAATCTTTCGATATAAATGAACTCGACAAGGAAGGTTTTGAAGGGTTGGACGATCTTTCTGTCGAAACGGATTCCGACGATTTGTATTGATGAATACCCTGCTCGTATTGTTAGGCCCCACGGGTGTCGGAAAAACCGATATAAGCCTACAGGTAGCGCACAAGCTTGGTGCACCCATCCTTTCGGCCGATTCGCGGCAGATATACGCCGGAATGGGTATCGTAACCGCAGCCCCTACGCCGCAACAACGAGCATCCGTCACCCACTATTTTGTGGAAACCCTCTCGCCCGAACAGTATTACAGTGCGAGCGAGTATGAGCGGGAAGCGATACCTTTAATTGAGTCCCTGCTTGAGACTCACCCCACGGTGGTCATGACGGGTGGTTCCATGATGTATATCGATGCGGTGTGTTTCGGTATTGACGAGATTCCTACCGTAGACCCGGCTTTGCGCAAAGATATTTATGAGCTTTACCGGACGGAGGGCTTGGATCCGATACGCATGCAGTTGAAACTGCTTGATCCTGTTTTTTACGGGCAAGTCGACTTAAAAAATCCGAAACGGGTCATTCATGCGTTGGAGATTTGCCTGATGAGCGGAAAGCCTTATTCGTCGCTTCGCACCGATACGAAAAAAAAACGGCCATTCCGCATCGTGAAGATCGGTTTGACTCGCGACCGTCCCGAACTTTATGAGCGTATTAACCATAGGGTCGATGGAATGATGAAACAGGGTCTGCTCGAAGAGGCACGCAAGCATTATCCTATACGACATTTGAATGCAACCAACACGGTGGGATATAAAGAACTGTTTGCCTATTTCGACGGCAACGGTTCGCTGGAGGAGGCTGTCGACAAAATCAAGCAGCATACGCGGCAGTATGCCCGCAAGCAGATGACTTGGTTCAAGCGTGACCAAAACATCCATTGGATCAATCTCTCCGATCCCGGCGCGGATGTCATAGGAGAGGTTCTGTATAAATTAGCAAATTAGCAGATTAGCGGATTAGCAAATTGGCAAATGAAGTCTAAAGTCGAAGGTCTAAAGGCGGCTACCGATGACCGGAGACCGGAGACCGGAGACTGGAGACCGGAGACTGGAGACCGGAGACCGGAGACATTTGACATTCGACAATCATCACATCCACAAATTATCATTATCTTCTATATAACAAACCATTTCATCCGCATTCTTTGATTTGATTTTGAAGTTTTTCGAGGGTTCTTTGGGTCTTA
>ENA-UOOK01000833-UOOK01000833.1-fermentation-metagenome-genome-assembly--contig:-NODE-833-length-41326-cov-7.373361_pt1 | contig 41326 bp, 40 predicted proteins | sample MGYA00245777_ERZ724023 | MGnify/ENA primary metagenome ERZ724023 (study PRJEB28704, sample SAMN03018312) | fermentation metagenome | biome: anthropogenic terrestrial biome; feature: soil; material...
TTTCACCGAAGAAAGAACGAAGGTGCGTACCCACTGGAACGCCCCACAAGCCTCGACCCGTTAACAAGGAACCCCCACTTATAGAAGTGGGGGTCTTAGGAATTGGATAAAAGCCAAAAATAATGATGTGTTCGGGAGTGAATTTATTTGAATATTATTGTATGTGTAAAGCAGGTGCCGGGCACCAACGAAGTTAAAATGAACAAAGAAACCAACACTATTATCCGTGACAGTGTTGAAGCTATAATCAATCCTTTTGATGAGTATGCCATTGAAGAAGGCGTCAGAATAAAGGAGAAAACAGATGGCAGGGTTACGGTTCTCAGCATGGGTATACCAAAGGTTGCTGATTTGCTTAAGGAAACAATTGCTGTTGGTGTAGACGATGCTGTCCTTTTAAGTGATAGGGCATTTGCCGGAGCCGATACTTTGGCAACTTCCTATGCGCTTTCTATGGGAATAAAAACACTGGGTGAATATGATTTAATAATATGCGGAAAGCAGGCTACCGATGGTGATACTGCTCAGGTGGGCCCCAGTCTTGCAGAAAAACTTGGGCTTCCGCACACAACTTATGTCCGTAAAATAGAAGAAATAAAAGAGGGCTACATACGCTGTCAACGCTTAACTGAAGATGGATATGAAGTGATTGAAATGCCGCTTCCTGCTGTAATTACTGTTGTAAAAGAGATTAACGAGCCACGGCTACCGTCAATAAAGGGAAAGCTTAGAGCAAAAAAGGCAGAGGTGAGGGTTTTAACCGCTGATGACATTGGGGCGGATAAAGACCGTTGCGGGCTAAAAGGCTCTCCTACTCAGGTTATAAAGACATTTGTTCCCGAGCATAATGTAGTCAGTGAAATGTTTGAAGGTACAGCCAATGAGCAGGCTCAAAAACTTGCTGATAAGCTATTATCTATGCAATTTATGAAAGCAAGGTAGAAAAAATGAGGTAGCCTGCTGTGCAGGCAAGCACCCAAAATACTTTGGGAAAGTTGAGTTGCAAATATTAAAGTTGTTTTATATAAAACCAGCTTGAGAAGGTTGTAAATTTTGGATTTATCGGGGGTTATAAATATGTCCTGTATTAATATTATTACGGAAAAATGTATTGGATGCAAGCTTTGCGTAGGAGCATGCCCCTTTAATGCAATTGAGGTTAAGGATAAAAAAGCTAATATCCTTGATAATTGCACATTGTGTGGTTCCTGTGTTTCAGCATGTAAGTTTAACGCTATTGAATTTATTAAAGAAGAGGAGACAGAATCTTCAGACTTATCTTCTTATAAAGGGGTTTGGGTTTTTGCCGAGCAAAAAAATGGTGTGATTTCTCAGGTTGCTCTTGAGCTTTTAGGTTCCGGTCGTAAACTGTCTGATGATTTATCAGTACCCCTATCGGCAGTTTTAATTGGTTCAGATATTAAGGATGCAGCTAAAAGCCTGATTTCCTATGGAGCTGATAATGTATACCTCGTTGAGGACAATTCATTGAAGCTTTATAATGATGAGTCATATTCAGATATTTTTGTTCAGTTGGTTCAAAATTACAAACCGGAGATTATTTTAATGGGTGCTACAACATACGGGCGCTCACTTGCTCCCCGAGTTGCTTCCCGGCTGAATACAGGTCTTACGGCAGACTGCATAGAGCTTGAAATTGATCCCGAAAAGAAAATACTAATGCAAACACGGCCTGCCTTTGGTGGAAATCTTATGGCAACAATTATTTGCCCAAATTATCGTCCGCAAATGTCAACAGTCAGACCAAAAGTGATGAAGCCATTACAACCAGATGAAAACAGGCAGGGGAAGATAATAACACCTGAAGTGGTTATCCCTGACAACCTTATTGTGAAGGTTGTTGATGTGGTACAAACGGTATATGATATGGTAAACCTTTCTGAGGCTGATGTTATTGTGTCCGGTGGAAGAGGGCTTGGGAATCCAAAGAATTTCGCTTTAGTAGAGGAACTGGCTAAGGTGCTTGGTGGTGCAGTGGGAGCATCAAGAGCAACAGTTGATGCGGGATGGATTGAATACAGCCATCAGATAGGGCAAACAGGAAAAACCGTCGGGCCTAAGGTGTATTTTGCATGCGGGATTTCCGGAGCAATCCAGCACCTTGCAGGAATGTCTTCATCCGATATTATAATAGCTATTAATAAAAACCCGGATGCTCCAATATTTAAAGTTGCTACTTATGGAATAGTTGGTGATGTGCTTGAAGTGCTTCCGGCGCTCATTAAAGAATTTAAAGCACGCATGTAGTATTAATGGATTATTTTGCCTTAGCGTAGGACATCACATAGGATCCATGCTATATGACGGCATGTAATTCTAATGGGTGATTATGCCTTAGCATAGGGCTTCGCATAGGAGCAATGTTATAAGCTGGTATACGATAAGAGGTGGGGCGAAAGATAACAGCAGATATCTTTCGCCTTTTTATGCATAATTTGGTTGAATAGTAGCCATAATATAACGCGCGTTGTGACTTTCTGAGTGATAATCATAATATAACTTGACTGTGGAAGAAATTAGGGATAATATTGTAAGTACATGTAATTTTGTTAGGTGATTCATCTCCACCTATGCTCTCATATATAAGCAAAGAAGGCTAATGGGGGAGGAGACTTCTCGGTTTTTTAGTTAAAACAATTATTATAGGGGACGTACTTTCTATGAATGATATAAAGGTTTTGTTTGAGGACAATCATTTGTTGGTTGTCGAGAAACCTCCGAATATGGCTGTCCAAGCAGATATTAGCGGGGACAGGGATTTACTGACTACTCTTAAAGCATATATAAAAGAAAAATATAACAAGCCCGGTGATGCTTTCCTTGGTTTGGTTCACAGGCTGGACAGGCCTGTTGGTGGTGTTATGGTTTTTGCCAGAACATCTAAGGCTGCTGCCAGGATTTCTGAACAAATGCGGTCGAGAACGATTCAAAAAATATATTTGGCTATTGTTGAGGGATTAACGGATTCATTACATGGAATTCTAAAGGATTACTTGCTTAAAGACCATAACAATAATACCGTAAGTGTTGTTTCTAAAAATACAAAGGGAAGTCAGGAAGCTATCCTGCAATATCAAGTTTTAAGTCAAAGAGAGGGTAAAACCTTGTTAAAAATAATCTTAGAGACGGGCAGGGCACATCAGATACGGGTACAGCTCTCAAACATTGGACATCCTCTGATGGGAGACATAAAATACGGTCAAAAAGGGAAAAAAGGTTTTACAAAAAGTCTTGCTTTATGGTCATACAGCTTGTCTTTCAATCACCCGATCAAAAATGAAAATCTTAAATTCATCAGTATTCCTCCGAAGCAAGACCCATGGAGTACATTTTTGGTGGATATAGAGGATAAAGTTTTAGGAGATAGCAGTAATGAGTAAAAATTTACATGAAGGTCATAGGGAGAAGCTTAGACAACGTTTTATTGAAGAAGGCTTAAGTGCATTTGAGGATCACCAGGTCCTGGAAATGATTTTGTTTTACACCATTCCAAGAAGAGATACAAATGAACTGGCTCACCGCCTTATTGAAAAATTCGGGACACTTGAAAGTCTTTTTGATGCCAGTCCGGAGGCTCTTGTTAGTGAAGGCAAAGTAAACAAAAACACAGCTGTTTTTCTCTCCATGATACCTCAATTGGCAAGACGTTATTCAATACAAAAGCAGGGTAAGAAACCCGTGCTTGACAGTTCTGCAAAGGCCGGGAAGTTTGTTACTTCACTTTTTATAGGTAAAAATTACGAAGCGTTTTATGTTTGCTGCCTCAATTCTCAAAACCAGCTAAACTATGCAGCTCTTGTTCATGAAGGTACGATAAACGAAGCACCTGTTTATCCAAGGCTTATTGTTGAGACCGCTTTAAGGTATCAGGCAAGCAGCGTTATTTTGGCCCACAACCATCCGGGTGGGAGCTTAAGACCATCCACCGCCGATATTGAAGTGACCCGACGGATATGTGATGCATTAAACACAATATCTATTACAGTTATAGACCACATGATTGCTGCCGGAAGCAATTATTTCAGCTTTGCTGAGAACGGTCTTTTGCAAAGGTAAATAATGTAGCTATAACAACTCATCGTATTATTCTCTTTTGTTCTTTCCGAGTTTCTCCGATATATATATTATAGAGCATTCAAGATAGGCTAATGCACAACTTTTTAATAGGTTAAGTATAGTCATTAATTGAAATTGATTACAATGCCCCCCCAAAAACGTGCACAAAAGCAAATTGTTAATCTATGTAATCAAGGGTAAAAATGATTGTATGGTATTTTAGTGTATCTGCATTTTTTACCTGTACAATATAGGTTAATGGGTATCTTTTCTGTGCATATGGTTTTCGAACAACAAGGAGGGGGGCTTTTATGTTCGATGCTATTATTGCTGATTTTGATAGTAAAAACTTAAACGATCTAAATTCAATTATAAGCAGGAAAGGATCAGGGTTTACTGTTAAAGCCAAATTAAGTGATGGCATAAAAGTTTTAGAATATATCACTTCAAATAAGGTTGATATTATTCTTACGGAAATTGATATGCCTGGGCTTAACGGCGTAGATTTGTTGAAGGAAATAAAAAACAAAAAGCTTAATATCTGTGTCATTGGATTGAGCGAACAAGAGAATTTTAATTACGCCAGACAGGGTATAATCTATGGGGCATTTGACTATATTAAGAAGCCTTTGCTAAAACGAGAGCTGTTAGAATCACTCAGAAGAGCCGCGGAATACCTATCAAACAAAAAAGCTCTGGAGAAAAAATACATATATAATGACATAGATATTTGGAACGGGGATGAGTATTATTTAAATCATCCGAATAACCTCATAAGGAATGTGTGTGAATACATAATATTAAACTTTAACTTAGATATAACGCTAAAAACCATATCAAAACAATTTTATATAAGTCCGAATTACTTTTCGTACCTCTTTAAAGAACAAACCGGTGAGAATTTCCATGATTATTTATTAAAAGTGAAAATTGAAAAAGCTAAGATTCTTCTGACTGAAACTAATTATAAGGCTTATGAGGTAAGCCACATTATAGGATACAGCGAGCCAGCCTATTTTAGCAAGCTGTTTAGAAAATATACAGGAAATAACCCCACTGAGTATAGAAAAACCATGAAAAATTAAAAATCCAGTAATTCTGTATATGCAAATCATAATACTTTACTATTTTTTAATAATGAAATATGTTCGATTCAATTAGTGACTAATCTTTCCCACAGTGTATTGGATAATTGCCTGTACAGTAGGCTGCCGACGGCGGTGTGATATCACCCCTCAGTATGCCGGTACCGGCGTCTTAAAACAATACTAACAAGCTTAGGTAGGTAATTTGGACCCAATAATAGTTATAATTGGTAGCAGAGATAATCATTGTATTTAATACCGGATAAAAAATATAAACCTTATACTATATATTTTAAAATGAAATCATTATATGGTATGAAACTTAAATTTTAGTAGGGGTGAGCGTATTGACAAATGGTTTTACACCGGAGCCTATGCTTGATATGTTTATTTTTGAAACACGGCAGCTTATTGAGCAACTTGAGCATGAGGTTTTGGTATGCGAAGAATCAGGAAGCCTTAATAGTTCAATTAATGAAATTTTCAGAATTATGCACACAATTAAGGGTTCGGCAGCAATGATGTCTTATAACAATATATCTGAGCTTGCACATGCGATAGAAGACCTTTTCTTTTATATAAGAGAAAAAAACCCTATCGGCATAATTCGTTCGACTTTGATTGATATTGTTTTAAGAGGTATGGATTTTATCAAGAATGAGATAGAAAAAATAGAAAGCGGGAAATCAGCGGACAGCAAACCTGATAAAATTATCAGTGAAACTAGGGATTACTTGGAAAATATAAGCAGAGAGCATGACCTGCATAACTCTACTGTAAAAAAACCTAAAGCTTCTGAAGGTGTTATATTAAGTGATGCAGAGACAGGAAAATCTAACGGCGATATCTTTCATGTTAAGTATAATGCAATTATCTTCTTTGAAGATGGTAGCGAAATGGAGAATGTCAGAGCCTTTGCGTTGATAAATAATCTAAAGCAAATAGCTAACATCATAAAAATACATCCGTCAGATATTGAAAAGAATAACCAAAGTGCTGAAGTGATAAAAAAAGAAGGTTTTAAGTTCGAATTCTTAACAGACCGTAGTCTTGATGAACTTAATGCTTTTTTTGAGCAAACAATTTTTTTAAAAAGCCTTGAGTTGAAAGAAATAACTGCTGACGATGCGAATACAGAGCCTGAAAGCAATGTATCAGAGATAATAAGCGAAAACGGGCGTGATTCTACTATTATGGAATTAAATTCAGAAAGAAATATTTCGAATTCTACTGTTAAGCAAAGTATGATAAGTGTTAGTGTTTCAAAGATGGACATGCTTATGGATATTGTTGGCGAGCTGGTTATTTCGGAAGCAATGGTTATTCATAATCCAGAGCTTGAAGGTCTCCAGTTGGACGGGTTTTTTAAAGCATCGAGGCAGCTGCATAAAATCATTGGAGAGCTTCAGGATGTTGTTATGTCTATACGAATGGTTCCGTTATCCTTAACTTTCCAAAAAATGAACAGGATTGTAAGAGATATGAGCCATAAGCTTCAAAAAGAAGTAAAGCTTGAGATAAGTGGTGAAGAAACAGAAGTCGACAAGAATATCATTGAGCATATTTCAGATCCTTTGATGCACCTAATAAGAAATGCAATAGATCATGGAATTGAGCTTGCCCCGGAACGTGAAAAAAAGGGTAAAAACAAAATCGGAAATATATTCTTGGACGCAAAAAACACAAGTGGTGATGTGTGGATCACGGTTAAAGATGACGGAAAGGGGCTTGATAAAAATAAAATTCTCAAAAAGGCATATGAAAAAGGCATAACAAATAAACCGGAAAGTGAATTAACCGACAAGGAGATTTATTCATTTATACTTATACCTGGGTTTACAACTAATGATAATGTGACGGAATTTTCAGGCAGGGGAGTTGGAATGGATGTTGTGGTAAAGAATATTGCCAAAATAGGTGGAACGGTTTCAGTTGACAGTATTATCGATAAGGGGACAACTATGATAATTAAAATACCGTTAACCTTGGCGATAATTGATGGGATGGTTATACAGACCGGGCAGACTAAATTTATTATTCCAACTGTTTCAATTAAGGAGTCTTTCAGAGTAAGTAATGAAAATATTATAAAAGACACAACCGGTAGTGAAATGATAATGGTCAGGGGTTCATGTTATCCTGTTGTGAGGCTGCATAAGTTGTTTAGTATTGAAACTGATATTGTTGAATTCAATGATGGGATTATCATTATAGTAGAAAGTAATGACAAAACTATATGCATTTTTGCCGATGGTCTTGTGGGTCAACAGCAAGTTGTTGTGAAAGCTCTGCCCACATACATAAAGAAAGTAAAAGGAATATCCGGGTGTACTCTTTTAGGTGACGGAAATATAGGACTGATTCTTGATATGACTGGATTAATAGGCAATTAGAAAGGGGATGACAAAATGTCAGAAAAACAATTTGAAGTTTTAGAAATGGAGGAGGATACTCAAAAGGGTAAATTTTTAACTTTTTCTCTTGGAAAGGAAGATTACGGGGTTGAAATAAAATATGTAACAGAAATTATAGGAATACAATCTATCACGGAAGTACCTGATCTGCCTGCATATATAAACGGTATTATTAATTTGAGAGGTAAAATAATACCGGTTATGGATGTAAGGCTTCGGTTCGGAAAGACGGTACGTGAATATGACGACAGAACCTGTATTATTGTTATAGACATCAATGATATTTCAATAGGTTTAATTGTAGACAGGGTTTCTGAAGTGATTAATATTCCTGAATCCGAAATTGTACCACCTCCGCAATTAGATAAAGATTCCAAGCACCGTTATATAAAAGGAATAGGCAAAGTGGGTAATGATGTAAAGCTTTTGTTGGATTGTGAAAAAATATTAAACGATGATGAAATTGAAGCAATTAGCGAAATCGAATAAGAGAAATAATAGAACAAGAGAAATAATGAAATACAAGGAACATTGGAAAGGGGAATTGCTATGAAATGGTTAAGGGATATGAAAATTAAAAGAAAACTACTAATTGGATTTATTCTGGTTGCTATTATCACAGGGATTGTTGGTGTTATCGGAATAACCAGTGTTTCAACCATGGCGGAAAATAATAATATTATGTATGAAAAAATGACGGTCGGAATTGCTGATGTGGCGAAGTTTGACAAAGCATTTGCCAATATCAGTATATATTTAAGGGATGCTATAAGAGCAGAAACATCGTCAGAAATACAGAAAAATATTAGTATTGTTCAGCAAGCACAGTTAAATGTGCAGCAAGATATCAAGCTTTTGGCAGAAACCACTTTAACATCTGAAGGACAAAATCTGCTGGACAGAATAGAAGCTGCCCAAGCAAAAAATGACACTTACATAAACAGTATAATAAGATTGATCGAAGTGAATAATGACGCTGAAGCAGAAAAGCTGTTATATGGTGAGATGGCAACTTCAATGGAAGAGGAGCAAGCTGCTGTTGATGAGCTGATGGAGCTAAAAGAAACCCTAGCTCATGAAGCTTCTTTGGATAATACGGCTTCAGCAAGAATATCATCGGTTATGATGATAGCTTTTGCTGTGGCAGGTGTGGTAATTGCTATATTGATGTGGTTATTCCTGGCAAGTATTATATGTAAGCCCATTGACAAAATGGTGATTGCTGCCGATAAGCTTGCAGTCGGAGACTTAAGTGTGGTAATGGATATTAGTACAAATGATGAGGTTGGCGTGCTGTCTAAATCAATAGGAAAAATATTGCAAAGTATTAAAGAACTTGTTGCAGAAGCCAGTAATTTAACCAATGCTGCTGTTGAAGGAAGGCTTCAAACCCGAGGTGATACTAGCAAATACCAAGGCGCATACAGCGATATAGTCCAGGGAGTAAACGACACCCTTGATGCTGTAATAGGACCTTTATATGTGGCAGCAGATTATGTTGACAGGATAAGTAAGGGAGATATTCCTGAAAAAATAACCGACAATTACAATGGCGATTTCAATACAATAAAAAATAATCTTAATGTATGTATTGATGCGGTAAATGAGCTTGTCGCAGATGCAAATATGTTATCTGTGGCAGCAATTGAAGGACGGTTGGCGACAAGAGCCGATGCGACTAAGCACTACGGAGATTTCAGAAAAATTGTTCAGGGAGTAAATGAAACCTTAGATGCGGTTATGGGACCTATCAACGATGCAATTGCTATTCTAGCTGAAATGGCAAAAGGGAATATGAATGTCAGTGTAGACGCAGATTATAAGGGAGATCATGCTTTGATAAAGAATGCCCTTAATAAGACAATAGATACACTTAACGATGTTCTCAATGAGATCAATACAGCATCTGAGCAAGTGGCTGCCGGATCTTCACAGGTTTCTGATTCGAGCCAGGCCTTATCTCAAGGTTCGACTGAGCAGGCGAGCTCAATTGAAGAATTAACTTCATCCATACATGAAATTACTGACAAGACAAAGAGAAATGCTAACAATGCCGACCAAGCCAGCGAATTGGCATTAAATGCTCAGAATAATGCTGTGCAAGGGAACAAGCAAATGCAGGAAATGTTAAAAGCAATGGATGAAATCAATGAGTCATCAGTAAATATTTCAAAAATTATTAAAGTAATTGATGAAATTGCTTTCCAAACAAACATACTTGCACTAAATGCAGCTGTTGAAGCGGCAAGAGCAGGACAACACGGGAAAGGCTTTGCGGTAGTAGCAGAAGAGGTAAGAAATCTTGCAGCAAGAAGTGCAAATGCTGCTAAAGAGACCACTACCCTAATCGAAGGCTCTATTAAAAAGTCTGAAGCCGGAACAAAAATAGCCCAGGATACAGCGGAAGCACTCGGAAAGATTGTAGACGGTATATCTAAGGCTGCAGAGCTTGTTGGTGAAATTGCAGTAGCTTCTAATGAGCAGGCAATAGGTATTTCTCAGGTAAATCAAGGTATTGAACAGGTTTCTGATGTTGTTCAGAACAATTCGGCAACCGCAGAAGAAAGTGCTTCCGCAAGTCAGGAATTGTCAAGCCAGGCCGATATACTTAAAGATATGGTTGCTAAATTTACTCTAAAAACGCAAGGGCAGCAAATAAATAGTATGAATAGGTTAAACCCGGAAATTGCAAGGGCGTTGGAAGAGATGTCTGAAAAGGGGAAAAGCATTCAGACCAAAAGCAAAAAAAAGGCACTTAAAGCAGACCCTAGCAACATACATATAAAACTAAATGACACTGAGTTTGGAAAGTACTAGAATTTTTTTACGCTGAGGCAAGCCTTGATTGGTTTGTCTCAGCATAAAGTACGACGTGACTTTCTGGATGATAATCATTTTATCAGTGAGGCTAAGCAGGTATGGATTTTCAGAATATAAACATAACTGATGATGAATTTCGAAGGTTTTCGGTATTTGTTAAGTCTAATTACGGAATTAATCTTATGGAAAAAAAGCGTGCTCTGGTAAAAAGCCGTCTTTACAATGTGCTCCTGCAATATGGTTTTACAAGCTTTACCGAATACTTTGATTTTGTCCGTTCAGATAAAACAGGCAATTCCTTAAATACACTAATAAATAAAATAACAACAAACCACACTTTTTTCATGAGAGAATCGGAGCATTTCAAGTATTTCAGGAATAATGTACTGCCTTATCTTAAAACGAGTGTACGTGTAAAAGATTTAGGGATATGGAGTGCAGGTTGTTCATCAGGTGAGGAACCCTATACGTTGGCTATGATCATTGATGAATTTTTTTCGGATGAGAAAATGTGGTGGGATACCGAGATACTCGCTACAGATATTTCAAGCAAAGTGCTTGATACTGCAAGACAAGGCATATACAGTAGTGAAAGCATAGCAGATATACCAAATAGATGGAAGATTAATTATTTTAAAAAACATGACGATGATACTTTTGAAATAGATAAAAGAATTAAAAAAGAAGTAATATTTAGAAAATTTAATTTAATGGAAGAAATATTTCCGTTCAAAAGGAAATTTCATGTTATATTCTGCCGGAATGTGATGATATACTTTGATAATCATACTAAAAATAAGCTTGTTAATAAGTTTTATGATTTTACTGAACGCGGCGGATATTTATTTATCGGTCATTCAGAGTCTATTAATCGGGACGAGACAGCATATAAATATATAATGCCCGCAGTTTACCGGAAAGAGTGAGGTGTGGTTGTATTGTCAAAAAAAATAATTAGGGTTTTGGTAGTCGATGACAGTATTTTATTTCGCGAGGTTTTGTCAAAAGGTATCTCTTCAGATCCGGGTATAGAGGTTGTTGCTACCGCAAACGATCCCTATGATGCGAGGGATAAAATTGTGAAATATAGACCTGATGTTATGACTTGTGACGTGGAAATGCCTAAAATGAACGGAATTGAGTTTATCAGACAGCTTATTCCGCAATACCCGCTGCCCGTTATAACGGTGAGTTCTGTTAACGGGGTTGTATTTGATGCGATAAATGCAGGTGCGGTTGATTTTGTTGCCAAGCCTGATCTTAACTCGGTTGATAGCGTTAAATCTTTTATAGGAGAATTAATTGAAAAAGTAAAAACAGCATCTATGGCAAAAGTTATTCTGGAGGAAAAATCACAGACTTTAGATAAAATCGGAACAAATAAAAAAAGCAACGTAAATCGTATTATAGCAATCGGAGCCTCAACCGGAGGAACGGAGGCAATCCACAGGATAATAAAGGATTTGCCTAAAAACACACCGGGTATTGTTATAGTTCAACATATACCACCGGTTTTTTCACGTATGTTTGCTGAGAGATTAAATTCTTCTTCTGCATTAAATGCGAAAGAAGCGAGGACAGGGGATTTCATTAAACCCGGGCAGGTTTTGGTTGCACCTGGTGACCGGCACATGAAGGTTGTTAAAATTGGTGATCACTACAAGGTTCAATGTTTTAGTGGTGAAAAGGTGAATGGTCATTGTCCGTCTGTCGATGTGCTATTTGAATCAGTAGCAAAGGAAGCGGGAAGCAATGCGATTGGAGTAATTCTTACAGGCATGGGATATGACGGTGCAAAGGGGCTTCTTTCAATGCGCAGAGGAGGAGCCAGAACCATTGGACAGAACGAACAATCATGTGTTGTTTATGGAATGCCAAGGGTAGCCTTCAATATAGGTGCTGTGGAAAAACAGGCTTCACTTGGTAATATAGCACGCTTGATATATAAGCTCTCAGAATAAGTGATGCCTTTTTTAGGTGGGCATGAATGGGTAGCACAAACAAGGTAAAAACGAGGTAACAGTAGTGCAAAAGATGAAGTAAAAATGTCAAACTACGGCATATTGTTAAACAACGCCTTGACATCAACGCTTAAGCCTTCAAAAGCAAATGAGTCTGCAGTTTCACCAGGCTTATAGACCTCCATTCTATCTGCTTTGAGATCTGTGAAAGTATATATGGTAATTTTCTTGTACTGGATATCGACAATCCAGTATTCTGATACACCTGATGTCATATAAGTGTTAAGCTTATAAACCATATCTCTGCTTCTTGTGCTGTCGGACAATATCTCCAGTGTCAGCGAAGGAGTTCCCGTATATCTTCTCTGTTCATTAATATTGTTTTCCATGTCACACAAAACAATCAGATCAGGTTGAAGTACGTCTGGGTCAGTAATATCTTTTTTCCTGAAATGAACATCAAAAGGCGCAATAAAAGGCCTGCATTTTTTTCCCTTGAAAAAGTTATTGAAAATAACATGCAAATCACCCAAAACCGCCTGATGGTCAATGTCCGGTGAGCCCATAATAATGATTTCACCGTTTAGAAACTCCATCCTTGCGCTGCTTTTGCTACAGATATCCATAAACTCTTCATAAGAAACAGTTTTCTTATTGTAGTCGTAATTCACTGCGTTTTCTTTTACTGTATAATACTTCTCAATATCAGAGACATAGGGAACAAGCCTTGCCACACGGACATTGTTTTTGGTAACGATCACTTCGCCATTTTCGTCTGTGACATGCTTTAGGTATTGCCCAAAGCCATTTTTCATTTCGCTTGCTGTTGCGATCATAAAAACACCTCTTAAAAATATTGTACATTGCGTTGTACAATGTGTCAAGAGATAAATTAGCCGAAATGGCCAATAACATGTCTATTAAAATGGACATGACTGATACGAATTTCAAGCTAAATTTTTAATAAATAAATCAGAAGCCCCACCTATTATTTATTTATTCACGATAGTGAAACATAGGTGGGGATGAATGATTTAACAATTCAAATAATTGTTTTTTCCTAATAAACAGAAAGACAAACCTGCAGGAAAAAGTCATCTAATTCATGAGACCCCCACTTCTATAAGTGGGGGTTCCTTATACCTGCTTCGGTGGGGGTAGAGTCCTCCACCGAAGTTCCGATGTTCAGCTTTAGCTGAACGAGTTCAATTCACGACTTTTTTGGAAGTAATCATAATATTATTATCACCAAGAAAGCCATTTCGACTTTGATAATCAGCTTTGAATTTGAGCGGCAACCAAGCTTCCGCCGCAATATTTTTCTCTTAATTTAGGTTTTTCTATTTTACCTGTAGGATTACGAGGAACCTTGTCAAATATGATCTTGCGTGGGCGCTTATATCTCGGTAGAGAAGAACAAAATGCTATTATGTCTTCCTCGGTGCAGATGCGCTCGGGTTTAAGTTCTATTATAGCAGCAGCAATTTCACCAATACGGGGATCAGGCAGACCAATAACCGCTACATCCTTAATAGCATCATGAGCACGAAGAAAATCTTCGATTTGCACAGGATATATATTTTCACCACCACTTATTACAACATCCTTTTTTCTATCAACCAGGTAAATAAACCCATCTTCATCAATGCGAGCCATGTCACCTGTGAAAAGCCAGCCATTGCTCAATACTGCCTCTGTCGCTTTTGGGTCGTTATAATAACATTTCATGACTCCGGGTCCTTTAACGGCAAGTTCACCCACTTTACCTTGTGGTACAGGACATCTGGACTCATCGACAATTTTTACTTCCCAATGATAGCCGGGGACTCCAATTGCTCCGACCTTGTGTATATTTTCAATTCCAAGATGGACACAGCCTGGTCCGATAGATTCACTAAGACCATAGTTTGTGTCGTATAAATGGTTTGGAAAATATTTTTTCCATCTTCTTATGAGGCTTGGAGGAACGGGTTGAGCGCCTATATGCATTAAACGCCATTGCTCCAGCTTATAATCATCCAGCTTTACTTTACCATTTTCAATTGCATCAAGAATATCCTGAGCCCAAGGCACAAGAAGCCATACAATAGAGACCTTCTCATCTGAAACCGTTTTAAGTATCCACTCAGGTTTAACTCCACGCAGTAAAATAGCTTTGCTTCCCACCAAAAAGCTTCCAAACCAGTGCATTTTAGCTCCGGTGTGATATAGCGGAGGGATGCACAGGAAACAATCATCTCTTGTCTGCTTGTGATGGTTTTGTTCCGTTTGACAAGCGGAGAGCAGACTTGCGTGGTTATGAAGTATAGCTTTTGGAAAACCTGTAGTTCCTGAAGAAAAATATAATGCTGCATCATCATCTTCGGTAAGAGTTATATCAGGTGCAGCCTTTGAACAAGCCGCTGCAAGCTCGTTATAGCTTTCAGCAAAAGTAGGGCAGTCTTCACCGGCATAAAGACTCAGCCTTATTCCGGGAATTTGATTATAAATTGTTTCTATACGCCCAATAAATTCAGGACCGAATATAAGTGCATCCGATTCTGATAACTCTAAGCAATACTTTATCTCTTCGGCTGTGTAGCGGTAATTCAGAGGAACAACTACAGAGCCATTTTTTAGAATTCCAAAATATATAGGAAGCCATTCCAAGCAGTTCATCATAAGGATGGCAACCTTCTCTCCTTTTTTTATACCACGAGACTTTAAGAGGTTTGCCATTTGATTTGCCTTGTCATCAAACTCTGACCAAGTAATTTCTCGACGGCATTGCGCTTCGGAAATAGTTTCAACCAGTTCAAATTCGCGCCATGTTTTTTCACGTTTTTCCTGCATCTCCGGGTTTATTTCAACCAAGCTCACATCGCTACCGTACAACCGTGAATTTTCTGCTAATATTTCAGTTATTGTCATAATTTTGTAACTCCTTAACCTATCCATACTACAACAAAAGGCTTGTCTGCTATTTGTATGGATTATATCTTAACATTTTTCACACAGTGTTTCAATTGATTTCACATAAAAAACTGAAAACGTAAAATAAAAAGTTAAAGTCTATCTTTAGTAGAGCCTCACCTGACGTTAGTCTGTCACAAATAAGTGATGCGGATAGAAATGTTGAAAATGAGAAAGAAGAGTGTTTTAATTTTGGCTTACGGTAAATTTTTTAGTTTTTCATAATCCTTTCTGCTCAAGAAATTTTTAAATCGATCAAGACAAGAATATCATAGTACTCAATTGCACAAAATAAAATGTAATAAAATAATAGACGGTGGTTTCGCAGTTACAGAATGCTGCGTATTAAAGCCTAGCGAAATGTTCATAAAATAATAAAAGAAAGAGGGATTACTATGGATAACAGGTCTATAAAAAAGAATCGAGATGTAAAAAACTTTTTAGTGCAATCAAATAAAGTAAAGCCTGTAGATTATAATAATGCCAATAACAATCCAATGTGGCACGGGAATATTCATGGTTCTCGTATTAATGCCCATATCGCACCGGGTTTCACTGATCTAAGCAATAGAATAGAAATTGACAATGTAACGGAAGAAGGCTTGCCTTTTCAGGAATGGGCTGAAAAGTACCACCAGTAAAAGGAGTTAATTCGCTTAATATTCATAATCGTTTCTTCTCTTCGCTAAAGGCACAAACAATTTAAAAGTGCCTTATTTTTTTCATTCTTGGTTCGTCAGCTCTTTTCGTTACCGCACTACTGCATTATGCTAATGTTACCCAATATTGTACACCTATGTCTCCTTAGTACCTTATTGCTGCAAAACATAAAATAAAAAAAAGAATTTGATGTTTTGCAGCTGTAAGGTTCCGCTATTTGGTTGTGGGCGTAGCCCTCCTTAGTTACCTATAAACAGTAACTACAGCCAAGATCCGCAAGATCTCCCGCATAAGCTAACCTTTTCATACTACAGATATTATGGTAGGATCGTAATATGGTTATCAAGCTTTCAAATAAAGCGCCCGTGTTTAGGCTCGCAATTCGCACAAGCGCTCATTGAATAAACAATTTGAGGATGCAGACATGAAAGAATTACCTGAGTGGACTAGTTTTAAAAATGCATGCCTATGCTGCAAAGGGTGTGGACTTGCAAATACAAGGAATAAGGTTGTAATTGGAAGAGGTGCTTATAAAAGTGCCCATATTATGCTTGTAGGCGAGGGACCGGGTGAACAGGAGGATTTAACAGGAGAAGCTTTTGTAGGCAGAGCAGGAAAGCTTCTCGATAACCTGTTTAACGCATTGATGTTTGAACCGGAGGATTATTACATATGCAATATCGTAAAATGCCGTCCACCAGGAAACCGTGAACCTTCAAAAGAGGAGGTATCTTCGTGCATGTCCTGGCTCCGTTATCAGGTAAAATATATAAAACCGGACATAATAGTATGCTTAGGTGCTATTGCGTTAAAATACCTTGTTGGTGAGGATGCACGGATTACAAAAATAAGAGGAAACTGGATTGACCGTCCAGGCTTTTTCAAGATTATGCCTACTTACCATCCTGCTGCAGTTTTAAGAGACACAAATAAAAAAGAAGAGCTGTTCCGTGACATGAAAAAAGTAAAAGAATATCTTGGGATTATTAAAAAGTCTTCCTAATCATTTTAAAATAACGGAAGAAATTGCTTAGACCCGTTTTTTGCGAAGCAAAATACGTTTCAACGAGTTGGAAAAGTGATTTCAGACCGAGAACCAAATTAGTACCCGCCCATTTTGTGGGAGCTATTTATACTCCAATATTTTTGAAAAAATCATAATCACACACATCAGACATATGATATATAAATGGGAAAGTGGTTTAAACCATCTTTTCAATTTATATAGTTCTTTTCTGTATTTTTTTATATATATTGAATTATAAACTCAACATACATAAACAGATTATGCAAATTTCTTTTTAATTTATATAGAAAAAATGCGGGAGAGCAATCTGTCCTAAATATGTTGAAGCGAAAATTCAACATATTTAGCGTATCCTAAAAAAAGGGGTACTATTATGATTTATCTTGATAATGCTGCCACCACTTGGCCGAAACCACCTCAGGTCGTACAGGCAATGGCTGATTTTATGAGAAGAGGTTGTGCAAACCCAGGAAGAGCAGCGCATATAATGGCACGTCAGGCAGATGAAGCTGTATTAAACACACGTGAGCTTTTAGCAAAGCTTTTTAATATTGCAGATCCAATGCGTATTGCATTTATGCCGAATGCAACCCTGGCTTTAAACATGGCTATTCATGGTGTTATTCAACAAGGTTTTAAGGTTGTTTCAACGATGATGGAGCACAATTCCGTCTTGCGACCGTTAAAAACCCTTGAAGATGCCGGGAACATAGAGTTGGAACTTCTAAAGCCGGAGAAATTTGGTCGAATAAGCATTCAAAGTATTAGAAAGGCTATTGACAGTTCAACGAATCTGTTATGCATGACACTTTCGTCAAATGTTACAGGAGCGATTATGCCTGTTGCTGAAGCTGGAAAGCTTTGCAGGACAAACGGTGTTACATTTTTGGTTGATGCATCCCAAGGTGCAGGTGTTGTTCCTGTGGACTGTGAAAGCATGTGTATTGATTTGCTCGCTTTTTCGGGACATAAGGGTTTATTTGGGCCACAAGGGACAGGCGGGCTTTATGTAAGGGATGGTATCAAATTAAAACCATTGGTACAGGGAGGAACCGGAAGCTTTTCAGATAAGCTCACACAGCCTGAAATTTTCCCGGATGCTTTAGAAAGCGGAACCCTGAATGTTCCCGGTATAGTAGGTTTGGGGAAAGGGATCCAGTTTATACTTGATACAGGAATAGCTAATATTCATGCAAGAAAGAGAAATCATTTAAAAATACTTTTTGAGGAGCTGGAAAAGGAAAACAGGATATCAATATATTCGCCCCCTCCGGAAAACAACACGGGAATCATGTCAATAGACATTGATGAGCTGGATTCGTCCGAAGTTGGATATCTTCTTGATAAAAAATACGGTATATGCATAAGAAGCGGACTACACTGCGCACCTCTTGCACACAGTTTCCTGAACACTCATGAAAAGGGACTGGTTCGCTTGTGCCCCGGCTATTTTAATGAAGATATTGATATTGATTTGGCAGTTAAGGCTCTGCAGGGGATCGTTCGCAGCTGATAGCATTTACAAAATAGTCATTAAAACAATTATCATGCGTCAAATACGGTAACCTCTGGAATAGAAAGAAACCTGAAAGGAAAAAGTACCGTTCCAAGACCTCGGCTTATATAAATTCTGTTTCCGCGAATGGTTGCAAATCCTTTGTAGTATCCCATTTTGCTTAAGTTATCTTTGCGAAGAATAAGATATTCCAAATTGAAAGGAAGCCAAATCTGCCCGCCATGCAGGTGCCCGACAATTAAAATATCCACAGTATTCTCAGGTATGAGTAAAGAAATATCCGGACTATGTGAAAAAGCTATTACGCATTCATACTGTTTCCTTAAATCTAATAGTATACGGTTGTCAATTAAATTTCCAGCTTTACAATCCCTAATGCCAATAAGTGCCATGGAACCGTTCTTATCCAAAGGTTTTAGATCGTTCTTATCTAAAGACTTTATACCATTCTTATCTGTAGAAATTAAACCGTTGTTATCCTTAAGAATAACAACATCATTGTTTAAAACCTCTATATTAAGCTCTTTCATTACCCCTAAAAATTCATTTTTAAAGGAAGGGTGTTCTCTGAAGCACTTGTGCTCATGATTGCCCAATACAGCATATACAGGTACCTTTATATTTATATTTTTCAACCATTTTTCGAGTTTATTTAAATCTTCAGGCTTTTCAAGTAAATCACCACTAAATAAGATATAATCAGGGTTTGTTTTTTCTATTGCTTTTTTAATGCGCTTTGCAGATATAAATAATCGTCTTATGTGTACATCAGTTAAGTGAAAAAAGCGTATGTTAGCTTTTGAAGGCAGTGTAAAGAATCTTATTTTAAAAGAGAGTGCTTGTAAAAACATATATATGAGTATCACAAGCAGCGTTGCCGGTGCAATTATATACCACTTCATTATATGATAATATCCTTTCTGTACTCTTCCTATGTTTCTGCAGTAAAATCTTTGTTTAATTATACCACGAATTTATATACTTATGATAAAATGATAATAGCAGAAAAGGAATGAGGTATACTATACAAATGAAGATTTTGGATTTCAATAAAAACAGCAAGCAGACTGTATTTAGTATTGTATCTTTGTTTGCAGGTGCTGGAGGATTAGATATGGGTTTTGCGAACAAAGGATTTGATGTAATCTGGGCGAATGACATGGATAAAGACGCCTGTGATACCCATAGGCTTTGGTCTGATGCGGAAGTTGTGCAAGGTGATATTTCCAAAATTAATTTTAAAGACATTCCTCAATGCGATGTTGTGATGGGTGGGTTTCCATGTCAAGGGTTTAGTTTGGCAGGACCAAGGAAAATTAATGACAAACGCAATGTGTTATACAGATACTTTGTTAAACTGGTAGAAGAAAAACAACCTTATTTTTTTGTGGCAGAAAATGTGAAAGGTATACTTACTCTTGGGGATGGAACTATAATAGAGGCTATTATTGAAGATTTCTCCGCCAAAGGTTATACTGTCTTCCCTAATCTGGTTAATGCGGCTGATTACGGTGTCCCGCAAGATCGGTGGCGCGTCATCATGGTTGGATTTAGAAAAGACTTAAATATTACTAAATATGAATTCCCGAAATCTTCATCACGAAAGGTAACTTTAAGGGAAGCTTTGAAAGATATGCCTGAACTAAGCCTTGATGATCTTTGTAGAGATCAATTTTCTTCTCGTTACATGAGCAGAAATCGGAAACGTGATTGGGATAATGTCAGTTATACCATACCGGCTATGGCTAAGCAAGTAACATTGCACCCAAGCTCACCTAATATGGAAAAAGTCGGGGAAGATAAATGGGAGTTTGGCAGTTCCGGAAAAACAAGAAGATTTACTTGGAGAGAAGCAGCTGTTATCCAAACATTCCCAAAAGATATGGAGTTTGTTGGTAATTTAACATCTAAGTATAAGCAAATTGGAAATGCAGTTCCTGTTAAGTTAGCTGAAGTATTGGCAAAGCAATTACATACTATCCTTTGTGAAAATTTATTTCAATTAACCAATAAAAGAATAGCAGGAGGTAGATAGTGATGGCAACACGAACAGCTATGGGTAAAGCATTTGAGTATGCTTGTCTAAATTCTATTAAAACACACCTTGGGTGTCAAGAAATAGTAACTATTCAAACAGATTCTGTGAATGTTGCAGAATGTTTCTATAATGATATAAGCAAAGAAGTAAAAAAACGAATGGATTTAGCTGCAAACGCTGCTGTTAGAGTGATTTTACGTCTTGATAAAGTGGAGGACTTGTATGAAAAGAGTGATAATTATTGTGCTTGATAGTGCGGGAATCGGAGAAATGCCCGACAGTATGGCATATGGTGATGAAGGAAGTGACACATTAGGTCATATAGCTGAGCTTTCAAAAGGTTTTGCATTGCCGAATTTAGGGAAGTTAGGGCTTGGGAAAATAGATGGTGTAAGCAGTTTTTTATCTTCAACTTTTTCTGATTCAATTATTCCATCAGGTGCTTATGGGAAAATGGCAGAGAAATCCGCCGGCAAAGATACAACAACAGGTCACTGGGAAATGGCAGGAATAGTTTTAGAGAAACCTTTTCCTGTATATCCCGAGGGTTTTCCTAATGCTCTTATTAGGGAGTTTGAAAAACAGATAAAGCGTGGAACGCTTGGAAACAAGCCAGCTTCAGGAACAGTCATTATTCAGGAATTGGGTGATGAGCATGTTAAAACAGGCTATCCCATTGTATACACTTCTGCAGACAGCGTTTTTCAGATAGCAGCTCATGAAGAAATTATTTCTGTCGAGAAGTTATATAAGATGTGTAGAATTGCAAGAGATTTATTAAAGGACGAGCATGCTGTAGGTAGAGTTATAGCAAGGCCATTTAACGGGAATGAAGGTAACTATGTAAGAACTGCAGGAAGACGTGACTTCTCATTAATACCACCAAAGAAGACTTTACTCGATTATATATCTGAAAGTAAGTTCCAAGTAAAAGCTGTTGGTAAAATTGAAGATATTTTTGCTAACAGGGGAATTACTCAATCGGTACATACCTTTACTAATATAGATGGAATAATTAAAACAATAGATTTTATAAATGAAAATTTTGAGGGGTTAATTTTTACAAACCTTGTCGATTATGATATGTTATATGGTCACAGAAATAATATAGACGGATTCGCTTCAGCGCTATTAGAATTTGATTATAAATTGCCAGAGATATTAAATAGTTTAAAGGAACAGGATATTTTATTTATAACGGCCGATCATGGATGTGATCCTACAACACCAAGTACAGATCATTCGAGAGAATATGTACCTCTTGTAGTATATGGAAAGGGCCTCAAAAAAGGTATTAATCTTGGAACAAGAAATACATTTGCAGACCTTGGAGCTACGATTGCAGATTATTTAAAAATAGAGTACTCTGGAGAAGGAGTAAGTTTTTTGAAACTCATTTAACGGAAAGTGCACAAAGAGGAAATTTATACTTTCCTACTTGTTAAAAATATTAGTTAGTAATACAGAATATAAAAGTTGTGAACTGCATAACAATTTACTAAGGATAAATACCTGGAGGAAAAATTTGTGTCTAAAAATAAGTTATTAAAATCATTACCAAAGTATTTTTTAAGAAGAGCTTTTTCTATTGTATTAAGCTTACTTCTTGTATTAACATCAGTATCTATATCTTCAACATTATTATATCAATCTCATGTTTATGCTGATGCAACTGAATATGATGCTACTACTGTATCAAAGATAATGAGCAGCACTGATGTATTTAACCTCAAATCAAAAGCATCTGTGTTAATGGATTGTGATACAGGAGTAATACTGGTTGAAAGCAATAGCAGCGAAAAACTACCTATAGCCAGTATAACTAAAATTATGTCAATGTATCTCATAATGGAAGCCATTGAAAATGGCAAGTTATCCTTTGATGATTTTGTACAGGTGTCTGAGTATTCTTATGGTTTTGGAGGTTCGCAGGTTTATTTAAAACCTGGAGAAGAGTTTACTGTTCATGAAATGCTAAAGGCAATTGCAATACATTCTGCTAATGATGCAACAGTTGCTCTTGCGGAAAAGATTGCTGGTAGTGAGGAAACCTTTGTCTCCTTAATGAATGAAAAAGCACAGCAGTTAGGGATGAAAAACACTAATTTCCTTGACTGTACTGGTCTTACTGATGAAGGACATTATAGCACAGCAAATGATATTGCTGTATTATCCAGAGAACTTATAACAAAATACCCCAAAATTCTTGATTATACTAAAATATGGCATGATACTTTTAGGAATGGTGAGTTTTCTCTTGATAATACAAACAAGCTTGTAAGGCATTATTCTGGGACTATAGGCTTAAAAACAGGCTTCACTACTAAAGCAGGCCATTGTCTATCAGCAGTTGTTAAAAGAGAAAATCTAACCTTGATTTCAGTAACATTAGGTGGTCCAGACTCAAATACAAGATTTGCTGAAACAAGGAAATTACTTGATTATGGATTTGCAAACTTTGAATCAATGGTTTTAGAAACTAAGAATACGGAAGTCGGTACAATTGAAGTAAGAAAAGGGATTGAAATGGAAATACAGGGAGTAGTAGAAGAAGATGTAGTTGTTATGCTAAAAAAAGGCAGCAAGCAGAAAATTGAGCGTCATCTTAATCTCGAACCGTTTATAATTGCACCGGTTGAAGCAGGTCAAAAAATTGGAGAGATTGTCTATAAGCTTGATGAAAAGGAAATTGCTAAGGTTAATGTTATAACCGACAAAGCTATTGATAAGGCTTCTTTTATAAAACTATTTTTTAGGATGGTCCTTGAATGGTTTGGATTAGGTAAAAATGATAGTTAGATAATAATTAAATTTGCAAAAAGCCAAGGGGATGTTTAAACATCCCCCTTGGCTTTTTGCAAATTTATGTGCTATACTTAATTCAATAATGATAAAGGAGAGATGAACTTGCTTTTAAGATACCCATTAACAATACTAATTTATTTAGTGCCAGTAATATTAATATCTATAACCTTTCATGAGCTTTCTCATGCATATTGTTCATATAAGTTAGGAGATCCTACTGCAAAGAATATGGGGCGACTGACATTGAATCCTATAAAACATCTTGATGTTCTAGGAACAATAATGATTTTAATTTCAGGTTTTGGGTGGGCTAAGCCTGTTCCTATTAATCCGATGTACTATAATGATCGAAAAAAGGGTTCAATGATTGTATCACTTGCAGGTCCGTTGTCGAATATCTTCCTTGCTCTTCTTTTTTCTTTTCCGATGGCTTTTATAGGAAGCCAATATGCATCACTTTCTTTTGATGCTATCTTTGCTGTTAACAGCATGATTTTTTATAAGGGCTTTAGTTTTATAGTTATGCTCTTTAACTTAAGCAGGTTTTTTTATATTATTAATATAAATCTTGCAGTATTTAACATATTACCTGTTCCGCCATTGGATGGTTCTAAAATATTATCTGGAATACTTCCACAGGATAAATACTTTGCTTTAATGCGATATGAAAATTTTATTGGCATTATTTTTCTCATTCTTATTTTTATGTTTCCAAACGTTCTTTATAAACTAATGTTTCCTTTTATATGGCTTTTAGAAACAGCTTTACAGTTTATATCGGTACCAATAATAAAGCTTATTGCCAGTTTTTATTGATTATTGTTAAATTTTAAGGGAGTGGAATTATTGAGAAATTACACTGGAGGCAGCAATGTATTAAATTCTTTATTGCCTAATGCATATAAAGTTAAAATTGATGTCTTTGAGGGTCCACTAGATCTGTTATTTCATTTAATTGAAAAAAATAAAATTAATATATATGATATACCAATAAGTGTGATAACAGATCAATACATGGATTATGTTTTAAGTGCGCAAAAAATGGATTTAGAATTAGCTAGCGAATTTCTATTAATGGCATCTACATTATTGCACATTAAGTCAAGAATACTTCTTCCATCTAAAAAGGATAAAGAACAAGAGGAAGGGGAAGTCATAGATCCAAGAGAAGAATTAGTAGTAAGGCTAATAGAATATAAGAAATATAAAGAATTAGCTTTAAAACTTCAAGAAAGAGAACTTAACTGGTCAAAAGTATTTTATAAACTTCCTGAACACTATAATATGGAAGATAATAAACGAGAACTTGATGTTGATGTTAAAAGCTTAACTAATGCGTATTTAAGTATAGTAGGAAGAAATAAATTGAAGGAAAACAAAAGAACTAATGAAATTCAACAAATTTTACAGAAAGATAAAGTTACAATTAAAAGTAAGATCAAACATATAATGAACCTTCTTTCAAACAGAAAACACTTTGTATTTGGTAAAATTTTTTCTTCAAAAGAAAAATCTATAACGGAAGTTGTTACAGCTTTTCTAGCATTACTGGTAGTGGTTAAATCTGGAAAGGCCAATATTGAGCAAAATAATCAATATTCTGACATATTTGTAAATAGTCAAGAGTAGACAAAAATAAAGTAAATCAGGGCTAAATGGGGGAATTGTTTGTAATGGATTTAAAAGAAAACTTAGCAGAAGCGGGTAAAGCTGAGGGAATAATTGAAGGACTGCTTTTTGCTTGTGGAGAACCACTGCACAGGGAAAAAATAATGAAAGTTCTAAGCTTAGATATAGAAGAGCTACTGGTAATTATAGATAGAATGAACACTAAATATAAAAGGTCAAACAGAGGAATAATGATTAGAGAAATAAATGACTGTTATCAATTATATACAAAACCTGAATACTTTCATTATTTAAAGGAACTTATGGAACCTAAGCAAAAGCTTTCCTTATCTCAAGCTGCATACGAAACTCTTGCAATTATAGCATGCAATAACCCGATAACGAAAGCAAGAATTGAGCAAATACGAGGCGTTAATTGTGATAGTCTTGTAACGAAGCTTTTAGAATATGAGTTGATTAAAGAAGCAGGTAGAATGGATTCTCCAGGAAGACCTATTTTATATGAAACTACAGAAAAATTTCTAAGGAGTTTTGGTTTTTCTTCATATGATGAAGTAGCAGCAAATTTAGAGGTGAGAAGTGAGTAGTAAGGGGTAAAATGTACTCTTAAATTATTACAGTAATGTGTAGCATTAGTTTAATATGGATATAATACTTGGATGAGGTGTAAATATGCTTTATCCATTTTTTTTAGTTATAACCGCTATTATTATAAGCTTAATATTGACATTAAGAATTAATACTAAATTTGAGTGTATCAAGAAACAAGATAGCTCCGATGTAATAATTTTATTTCATTCTTTTTCAGGTATAGTTAAAATAAAATATGAGATACCTATAACTAATCTTCTGAGCATATTAGAGAAAGCATATAGATTACTACTGGGGGAAAAAGGTATATTAACCAGTACTGATAAACAATATTCAAAATTAGATGATATGGAAGATAAATATACTTATATAGAAAAAATTATTAAATACATAAAGCTTTATCTAAAAGTCATGCAAAAATGTTTAGTAGGTAAAAATCAATCAATTATAAAATTAAGTATTAATATTGCCTATGGAACTGATGATGCTTTTTGGACAGGTATTATGGGAGGTTATATTTATAGTATAGCAGGCAGTATAGACTCCTTACTTTCAACTAAATTCAAACTAACAGAAAAAAATATATCAATACAACCTGATTTTACTAGAAATGTTTTCGAGTTAGAAGTATTATGCATATTAAGTATTAGACTTGTCCATATTATTAGAGCAGGACTATTTTACCTATTAAAATTAATTAAGGAAAAATTTAAAAATAGAATTAGGTGGTGGTTTAAATGGCAGAACATCCTATAGAAGGATTAATGAAAACAGCAATGGAAAGTATAAAAGAGATGGTTGATGTTAACACCATTGTCGGAGATGCAGTTCAGGCTCCGGATGGTACGGTTATTATACCTATTTCTAAGGTAAGCTTTGGGTTTGCATCTGGTGGTGGAGAATATGCCAATAAAAGAAATAAAAAAGAAGAGGATGGAAAGGAAGAGGATAAAGAATTATTAGGAAAATTCCCTTTTGCAGGTGGAAGTGGAGCGGGTGTAAGTATAAGTCCTGTTGCGTTTATGGTAGTAGGTAATGGACAAATCAGGTTGCTTCCTGTAAACATAAATTCCTCTGTAGATAAAGTATTAGATCTTATACCAGAATTGATAAAAAAAGTAAATGACGGTGTCAAGAAAAAGATTATTGTTAAAAAAGAGATAGAACCTATAGAAAAAGATATAGAGAAAGAGAAAGATGAGGAATTGAAACAATAGTATCTTTATGCTATAATGAGCCTGCATTTATTTTATGTATGTCACAATTGATTTCCAAACATGTAATTAATTTGGACATACTATTACATTAATGTTTGTGATTTCCAACGCCACCAATTAATATTATTACTGATATGCTGGAAACACATTAACAATTAATTATTGGTAGGTCATATATGGATAAAGTAAGATTACAAAAATATATAGCTCAGTCTGGAGTGACTTCAAGAAGGAAAGCAGAGGAGTTAATTAAGTTTGGTTTAGTTGAAGTTAACGATAGTGTGGTATTGGAACCATGGTTTATGGTAAATGATATTGATATTGTTAAAGTTAATGGTAAACAAATCTCTCTTGAGGAAAATCAGATATATATTATGCTAAATAAGCCGGAGGGTTATGTTACAACAGTAAAAGAACAGTTTTCACGAAAAACTGTTCTTGATCTTGTTAAAGAAGTAAAAGAAAGAATCTATCCAGTTGGAAGACTTGATTATGATACTTCTGGTCTATTATTACTTACAAATGATGGACAATTTACATATAAACTTACCCATCCAAAGCATGAAATAACTAAAGTTTACGTTGCTGAAGTTAGAGGTATACCTACAAATGAAGAAATCAAAAGATTTGAAAATGGTTTAAAAATTGAAGATTACAAGACAGCACCAGCAAAGCTAAAAATCCTAAATAAATTCAAAGGCACATCTACACTTGAAATAGCCATTCATGAAGGTAAAAATCGTCAGATAAGGAAAATGTGTGATTCAATAGGGCATCCTGTCATAAAACTCAAACGTATAACTATTGGTAATATAAATATTGGTTCTTTACCTTTAGGCAAATGGAGATATCTTACTCAAAAAGAGATTCAAAATCTCCAAAATAACCTTACATTGAAAGATGGAAATGATACATTAATGCTTTGTTTGAAGAAAAAGAAGGAGTAATGCAGCAACATTTCATCTTGCATTTTGCACCAAAAATAAAAAATAATATTTGCATAATATTTCATGTTATATTATAATGTTCGTATATGCGCTTTGTTAAATAACTATCAAAGGCTTTTATATATATATTATTTAATAATGTTAATAAACTAAATTATAAACTAAATAAGGTGGGAAGATTAATGGCAAATGTTGATAAGATAAACCAGCTAAAGCAGAAAAGAGAAAAAGTCGAACTTGGCGGGGGCATAGAAGCAATAGAAAAACAGCATAAAGCCGGTAAGAAAACTGCCCGTGAGAGAATTGATATTCTTTTAGACAAGGGTAGCTTTGTAGAGACTGATGTGTTTTTCGAAACCCGTAGTATTGATTTTGGAATGCAAAACAAGAAAGTTCCTGGTGATGGTGTTGTTACCGGATATGGGACTATAGATGGACGTCCTGTTTATGTAGCGGCTCAGGATTTTACAGTCATTGGTGGTACATTGGGTGAAGCACAAGCAAAAAAAATTGTAAAAGTTATGGACATGTCTATGAAAACCGGATGTCCTTTTATTAGCATAAATGATTCTGGTGGAGCAAGAATTCACGAAGGCATTAATGCTTTAAGTGGATATGGTGACATTTTCTTGAGAAATACTCTAGCTTCAGGAGTAATACCACAAATTTCTTTGGTTATGGGACCATGTGCAGGTGGAGCATGTTACTCTCCGGCTATTACAGATTTTATTTTTATGGTGGAAGAAAAAGGACAAATGTATATAACAGGTAATCAGGTTGTAAAAGCTGTTACAGGCGAAGATGTATCTCTTGAAGAACTAGGCGGTGCTTCAGTTCATAGCTCAGTAAGTGGTGTTGCTCATTTTAAATATCCATCTGAAGAAACTTGCGTAAAAGATTTAAAAAGACTTTTAAGTTTCCTTCCAGACAATAATATTTCAGGAGCACCTTCATATTCATGTAATGATGATTTAAACAGATTTGCGGAAGATATGATTGACCTAATTCCGGACGAACCAAACAAACCTTATGATATGTTAGATATTATAACAAGAGTAGTTGATAATGGTGACTTTTTTGAAATACATAAATATTTTGCACAAAACATTATAGTTGGGTTTGCCCGTATAAACGGCAAAACTATAGGTATAGTTGCCAATCAACCTAAAGTTATGGCAGGCAGTCTTGACATCAATTCCTCTGATAAAGCTGCAAGGTTTGTCAGATTTTGTGATGCATTCAATATTCCATTAGTAACGTTTACTGACGTACCTGCTTTTTTACCAGGAGTTGGTCAAGAACATAATGGAATAATCAGACATGGAGCCAAGCTCCTATATGCTTTTGCAGAGGCAACAGTACCAAAAATCAATGTTATTGTAAGAAAAGCATATGGTGGTGCTTATATAGCCATGAACAGCAAAACTCTTGGAGCAGACTTGGTATATGCATGGCCTACAGCTGAGATTGCAGTAATGGGAGCTGATGGCGCTGCAAATATAATATTTAGGAAAGAAATTGCTCAGGCTGAGGATCCAATTGCTACAAGACAAGAAAAAATTGAAGAATATAAAGAGAAATTTTCCAATCCGTATTCTGCTTCTGCAAGAGGCTTTGTTGATGATGTTATTAATCCCGCTGCAACCAGACCAATGATTGCAAATGCTCTTGAAATGCTGGCAAGCAAGCGTGAAAACAGGCCATCTAAGAAACATGGTAACATACCATTATAATGCGAACTCGGATTTTGTTAAACGAGTTTTTGCATTAAAATTAATTTAATATTTGATTATTGATCAGGAGGATTTATTATGAAAAAATTTTTAATAAAAGTTAATGGTTCTCAATATGAGGTTGAGGTAGAAGAAGTAGGTAAGGGTAGTCTTAATATAGACGATATAAACCAAGCATCAAGTTTTAGTTCTGCTCCTGTGGCTCCTACAGCACGTTCTGCTGCTTCTGCACCAAAAGCGTCAGCACCAGCAAAAAGTGCAGAAATTCCTAAGGACGCTCAAACAATAACTGCTCCAATGCCTGGTGTAATACTAGGTGTTAATGTAGCTGCAGGTGCTTCAGTAAAAAAAGGTGATGTCTTATTGATTCTAGAAGCAATGAAAATGGAAAATGAAATTGTTTCACCTTCAGACGGTACTATTGCATCAGTAAATGTTGCTAAGGGTGCTTCGGTAAATGCAGGTGATGTACTTGTAGCAATTAGCTAGATATTATGGTAAATATAGTTTGTTCTTTTAGGTAAGGGGACACACCTCTGCTAATAACGGATACCAGATAACAGATATCAGAAGCTAGAGGTTAGGTTAATGGAACTCTTCCAATTAATCTTTTATCTGTTTTCCGTTCTCTGCTTAACAGGAATGTCCCTTTTTGATTGATAAATTTATATAGTAATTCAGGAAGGAGAAAATTGAATTATGACCAAAGTTCAGATAACAGAAACCGTATTAAGAGATGCTCATCAATCTCTTATAGCCACTCGAATGACAACTGAGGAAATGTTGCCAATTATACAAAAAATGGACGAGGTAGGTTATCACTCTCTTGAATGTTGGGGTGGAGCTACTTTTGATGCCTCCTTAAGGTTTTTAGAAGAAGATCCATGGGAGAGACTTAGAAAAATAAAGAATGGTGCTAAAAAGACAAAACTCCAAATGCTTTTAAGAGGGCAAAACCTTCTTGGATATAAGCATTATGCTGATGATGTAGTTGAATATTTTGTTCAGAAAGCTATAGCTAATGGTATTGATATAATAAGGATATTTGATGCCTTGAACGATGTACGTAACATTGAAACATCAATTAAAGCGTGCAAGAAAGAAGGGGGACATGCTCAAGCTGCAGTATCTTATACTATCAGTCCTGTGCATAACCTTGATCATTTTGTTAAAGTTGCAAAGACACTTGTAAATATGGGAGCAGATTCCATATGTATTAAAGATATGGCAGGGTTGCTTCTTCCTTATGCTGCTTATGATTTAGTAAAAGCTCTTAAAGGAAATGTAAAAATTCCTATTCAATTGCATACACATTATACAAGCGGGGTTGCTTCTATGACTTATCTAAAAGCAATTGAAGCTGGTGTTGATGTAGTGGATTGTGCTATATCACCTATGGCAATGGGTACGTCACAGCCACCAACGGAGCCATTAGTTGCATCATTGAAGAATACTCCATATGATACAGGTTATAAACTTGAATTACTAAGTGAAATAGCAGATTACTTTAAACCTCTTAAAGAAAAGTTTGTTGATAATAAGCTTATGGATGTTAAAGTAATGGGTGTTGATGTAAATACATTAAAGTATCAAGTACCAGGCGGAATGCTTTCAAATTTAGTCTCTCAGCTTAAACAAGCTAATAAAGAAGATAAATTTGAAGACGTTTTGAAAGAGATACCAAGAGTACGTGAAGACTTTGGATATCCTCCACTGGTAACTCCTTCAAGCCAGATTGTTGGAACTCAGGCAGTTATGAATGTCATCGCAGGAGAAAGATATAAAATGGTACCTAAAGAGTCTAAAGCTCTTGTAAAAGGAGAATATGGGAAAACACCTGCTCCAATATCCAAAGAGATTCAAAAGCTTATATTAAAAGGCGAAGAACCTATTACTTGTAGACCTGCAGACCTAATTAAACCTGAACTCGATAATATTAAAAATCAAATGAAGGAATACATGGAGCAAGATGAAGATGTACTATCATATGCTTTATTTCCTCAAGTTGCAGAAAAATATTTTAAATATCGTCAAGCCCAAAAATATAAGATAGACAGTAATCTTGTTGACTATGAAAACCAGACACACCCTATTTAAGCTAACAACCATATTGAAGGCATAGGGGTTTTCAGCCAAGTATTTATAATTTTTGCTATAGCATCTAATGTAGTTTGATAAACTATCTTAGATGCTATATTTAATTATGATTTAATGATAGAATAGATGCATAATTTATAGCATTCATAATGCATCATAGTAAAAGAAATATGATATTATAATAGGGCGGGGGAATAGACTTGAGTAAAAAGGCTTATGATTTGATCAAAGATATACAAGAGAAATATGAAGAATTTAGCAAGGGACAAAAGCTTATTGCTGACTACATTATAAGTCAATATGATAAGGCTGCTTTCATGACAGCATCAAAACTAGGTGAAGTAGTTGGAGTAAGTGAGTCTACAGCAGTAAGGTTTGCTACCAAATTAGGTTTTGAAGGTTATCCTGAACTTCAAAAACTTTTACAGGATCTAATTAAAAGCAAGCTAACCTCTGTTCAAAGAATTGCTGTTTCTTCCAGTAGAATGAGTCCTGAAAATATATTAAAAAGTGTATTACAATCTGATATGGATAAAATTAAAAACACTTTTGAGCATATTGATCAAGATGAGTTTAATACTATTGTTCAATGTATACTGGAAGCTAATAAAATTTACATTTTAGGTGTAAGGAGTTCGGCTGCTCTTGCAAGTTTTCTAGGCTTCTATTTTAATTTAATATTTGATAATGTGAGACTGGTTCATACTACCAGTGTAAGCGAAATGTTTGAACAAATAGTAAGAGCTTCAGAAGGTGATGTTGTTATTGGTATAAGTTTCCCGCGATATTCCAAAAGAACCATTAAAGCTATGCAATTTGCAAAAGATAAAGGCTCAACTGTAATAGCTATAACAGATAATAAGAAATCTCCTGTATCTGTAAACGCAGATTATACACTTACAGCGGAAAGTGACATGGCTTCTTTTGTAGATTCACTTGTTGCACCATTAAGTGTAATTAATGCGCTTATTGTTGCTATTGGTAATAAGAAAGAAACTGAAGTGTATCAAATATTTGAACGACTGGAAAAGATATGGGACGAATATCAGGTATATGAAAAACATGATGATATCGATACTACACCTTACGATTAAATGACTTAGAAGGAGTGAAACAATTACAATTGGATAAAAAAGTTGCTATTATTGGCGGTGGACCGGCAGGTTTAATGGCTGCTGGTAAAGCTGGCCAAAGACGCTTAGATACTACTGTCTTTGAAAAAAATAATGCTCTATGTAAAAAACTTTTGATTACTGGAAAAGGAAGATGTAATATAACTAACAATATAGATGTGGAAGGTTTGATAGATAATATCCCTGGAAATGGTAGCTTTTTATATTCTTCATTTTATACCTTCTCAAATAAAGATATTATTGATTTTTTTGAAAATAATGGATTAAAAACTAAAGTTGAACGTGGAGGAAGAGTTTTCCCTGTCTCTGATGATGCAAATGATGTTGCTTCTATCTTATCAAATTATGCTAAGAGTAATAATGTAAAAGTATTGTTTGGTACAAGCTTAAAGGAAATAATTACTGAAAAAGGTTCCGTAAAGGGTTTACTGCTAAATAATGATAAAATTTTCAACTGTAATTCTATAGTTTTAGCTACTGGGGGAGCCTCATATCCCCGTACAGGTTCTACAGGGGATGGATATGCTATTGCGAAGCATTTGGGTCATACAATAATTAGTCCCAAACCTTCATTAGTTCCACTTGAGATACAGGAAGAGTGGATAAGAGAGCTCCAAGGTCTTAGCTTGAGAAATGTATCAGTAACATTTACAGACAAAAAAGGTAAAAAACTTTATTCGGATTTCGGAGAAATGTTATTTACTCACTTTGGTGTATCTGGACCTGTCATTTTAAGTGGTAGTAGTCATATATTAAGTTGTAACTCAAAGGAATGTAAATTAACCATTGATTTAAAACCTGCATTGTCTGAGGAAAAGTTGTACGAAAGAGTGAGCAGAGATTTTGATTTAAATTCAAGAAAAATGTTTAAAAATGCTCTAGATGACTTGTTACCACAAAAGTTAATTCCGGTAATTATTAAATTATCTGACATACTCCCAGAAAAAGCTGTAAATCAGATAACTAGAGAAGAAAAAAGAAGATTAACTATGCTTCTGAAAAATTTGAAACTCACCGTCAAAGGAACAAGACCTATAAGTGAGGCAATTGTAACTTCAGGAGGAATAGCAACTGATGAAATTGATCCTTCTACTATGGAATCTAAAATTATTAAAGGGTTATATTTTGCAGGTGAAATAATTGATGTTGATGGTTACACAGGTGGCTTTAATTTAACAATAGCATTTTCAACTGGATATATGGCAGGTTCCAATTGCTAATGTATAAGGTAATGGGATAATCTTCATATATACCTTACATGGGGATACTCTTCAACATAAAAGGAATACCTCTTGCTAGAGAGAAGAGTGTACCCATCATGATTAGGAGTGTGTACGATGGAATCTAAAAATAAGAAAAGTGCATTTAAAAGCTATATTATAAGTGTTAATGTAGAAAAAATATTATTTATTACATTCTTCATTTTTTTTTCATCTCTTGTAATTACTCAAATTGTACTTATAGCAACTGGACTTGAGAAAGGTTTAAGTACTAATAGTGCCATAGAAGGCTTGCCCCTTAAGAAAGAAGAATTTTTGTATAAAGAAGGTGAATTGGTATTAGAACTACTTTCAGAATACAAAGGACAAGGTCATGATGTTAAAATTCTTGTAAATGGTGAAGAAGTAGATGACTTTTCTTTTAGAAAAGTATCTTTGAAGATTAAAAATGGAGATGTTGTTGAAATAGATGCGACAAACATTTCCAATAATATTGATGTCATGATTAAAAGTAAAAGTTCAAATGTAATAATTGATGATTTGAGTAAGAAATATAGCATTAAATCTGAAGTAATAAAAATAATTAAAGTAAAAATAGAATAATTTGTTGTTTTTAAATTATTTATCTTATATAATGAATAATGTTTACACGTATGCTTTATACCAGAATCTTTATAAATATTTTGATAAGGATGTATAATAATATCTAATGGATAACTATTTGAAACAATTTGGAAGTAAAGAAATAGCTTCTGCGGCTATAAAGATTGCCTTAACATCAGATAGACGTGACGAAAAGCTTCTTCAGCAGGAGTTTGCTAAATTAGAAATATTATCTGCTGCAGTTGATTATGGAGGTGAATTTATCACATCTGTAATGAAAATTGTTGAAAGAGCTGTTGTTTCTTCAAAGAGAGAAGGAGTAATTGGAGACAGCCATAACGAGGAAGGTGCTGTTGCTGGAGCTACAAGAGAGGCATTATCCCAGATAATGCCAAAAGCTATTGGCCTAAATGTTGGTGGCAAGATAGGCATTGCAAGATACAATGACCATATTAGTGTAGCGATCTTTTTTGGTATAGGTTTACTACACTTAAATGAGGTATCAATTGGTCTTGGTCATCGTGTAGTTTAATAATATAGTATAGAAAATTTTATAAGAAGAATTACCAAATAAATATTTGTGCATATCCCAATGGAAAGGAATGATTCCTGATATGTATGTAAGGGCTTTAAGAGGTGCAACTACTATTGAACAGAATTTACGTAAAGATATTATGTTTGAAACTAAGAATTTACTTTCAAAACTTGTAGAAACTAATGAAATAAGCCATGACGATATAGTTAGTATAATATTTTCAACTACTAGGGATATAAATGCCGCTTTTCCTGCCGCAGCTGCAAGAGAAATGGGTTGGAATGATATTCCCCTTATGTGTACTAATGAGATGGAAGTAGTAGGTAGTCTGCAAAAATGTATTCGTGTTTTAATGCACATAAACTGCTGCAAAACTAATTCACAATTGAAGCATGTTTATTTAAAGGAAGCAAAAAAACTACGACCTGATTTAACTTTATAAAATTACATTGAACATAATGTCAGCAAAAAAACTGGAGGTTTTACTGTAAGAATGATTAGTATAGCTTTGGATGGTCCTGCCGGAGCAGGGAAAAGTACAATTGCAAAGGCAATTTCAGAAAAATTAGGAATAGTATATCTTGATACTGGGGCAATGTATAGAACTGTTGCTTTAAAAGCTTTCAGAGAAAACATAGATAGTCTTGACCATGAAAATTTGTCTGAGATGATTAAAAATATAAATATGGAAGTTCGTATTATGAACAAACAGCAATATATGTTTTTAGATGACAAGGATGTATCTGAAGAAATAAGAACTCCAGCAATTTCTATTGGGGCTTCTAATGTAGCTTTAGTCCCTGAAGTCAGGATAAAAATGACAAATATTCAAAGAGAATTTGCATCAAAGAATGATGTTGTAATGGAAGGCAGAGATATAGGCTCATATGTATTGCCTAATGCTACATTAAAGGTTTTTTTAACTGCCTCATTAGAGAAACGTGCTGAAAGAAGGCATAAACAACTAATTGCAAATGGTAATTCCCAAGTATCTATTGCTGATGTAAAAAAAGACATAGAATATCGAGATATGAATGATAGCAATAGAAATTTTGCACCTCTTGTAAAAGCAAAAGATGCAATTGAAATAGATACAACATATTTAACAATAGAACAAGTAATTGAGAAAATTTCTAGTAACATAGGTAAGTGCTAAGGAATTGAGGAATGCTAAAACTAATGGGGAGTCAATATGGCAGAATTTGTTAAGTTTCTCGCAAGAGTTATATTTAAAATATTTTACAGATTTAAAGTTGAAGGTATGGAAAATATACCTTTAAAAGGTGGAGCGATTATGTGTTCGAATCATCCAGGAACACTTGATATGTTCTTCATAGCTTGTAAAGTAAAGCGTTTAGTTCACTATATGGCTAAGGAAGAACTTTTTAAGAATCCAGTATTTGCATATATATTACCTAAACTTGGTGCATTTCCTGTAAAAAGAGGTAAAGGTGATTTAGACTCAATAAAAACCGCTATTAAAATACTGAAAAGTGGCAACATTTTAGGTATTCTCCCTGAAGGTACAAGAACAGGTTATAATAACCCTAGGAAAATAAAACCTAAATCAGGTGTAGCATTAATTGCTACCAAAGCTAAGGTTCCAATAATTCCTGCTGCAATTACCGGCGGATATAAATTATTTAGTAAGGTTAAAGTAATCTATGGGAAACCATTTTATATTAGCTCTGAGGAAAATAAAAAATATACAAGAGATGAACTTATAGAAATTTCAAATGATATTATGAACAAGATATATAAATTGTTGGAGGAAAAGTAATTTTGAAAGTATTTTTAGCAAAAACTGCAGGGTTTTGTTTTGGAGTAAATAACGCACTAGAGACAGTATTTCGATTATTAAAGAATAATGAAAGACCCATATACACATTAGGACCCATTATTCATAATGAACAAATGGTAAATTATTTGGAGGGCTTAGGTGTTGTAACAATAAATAATATTAATGATATCAGTGATACTAAAGCAGATTTGGTTATTCGTGCTCATGGGATTTCCCCATATGTTTATGAACAATTAAAAGAAAAAAATAATTTATCTATAATTGATAGTACATGCCCTTATGTAAAAAAAATTCATAAACTTGTAAAAGAAAAGTATGATCTAGGATATGAAATAATTATTGTTGGAGATGAGAAGCATCCTGAAGTTATTGGAATTAATGGAGAATGTGAAAATAAAGCAATTATAATTAACAATATTAATGATTTTTACAAACTTCAGAATGTTTGTGAAAAAGTTTGTGTAGTATCACAAACTACATTTAATTATGCTAAGTGGGAAGGTATCATTTCTGCTATAAAAGAAAAATATAATAATAGTGAGTTTTTTGATACAATATGTAGTTCTACTTCAGTACGACAGAAAGAAGCCGAGGAAATCGCTAAAAATGTAGATATGATGATCGTAATTGGAGGGAAAAATAGTTCTAACACTAATAAGCTTTATGAAATATGTAAAACATATTGTAATGAGACTTATCAAATTGAAATACCTGGTGAATTACCACCGGTAAATATAAATAAAATAAAAAAAATTGGGATAACTGCTGGTGCTTCTACACCAGATTGGATTATCAAGGAGGTCTTAAGAAAAATGGAAGAATTAAATAGACAGGAACAGGAACAAGAACAAGTACAAGTACAAAAACAGGTTCAAGAGCAAGTTCAAGAGCAAGTTCAAGAGCAGGCTCAAGAACAGGTTCAAGAACAGGTTCAAGAACAAGCACAAATTCAAGCGCAAGAACAAGAGCAGAACCAGGAGCCAGAACAAGAAATGAGTTTTGCAGAAGCCCTTGAAGGTTCTTTGGTTACAATTAGGAGTGGGCATGTTGTTAAAGGAACAGTTTTTAAAATAACTAATGATAGTGTAATTGTTGATCTTGGCTGTAAATATGAAGGTACAATATCAATGGATGAACTATCAGACGACCCTTTTTATAAACCTGAGGAAAATCTTAAAATAGGGCAAGAAATTGATGTTTTAGTATTGAGAGTTATTGATTCAGAAGCAATTGTAATTCTTTCTAAGAAAAGAGTTGATGTGATTCGAGGCTGGGATATCCTTGACGAAGCTTTTAAAAACATGACACCTATAAAAGCTAAAGTTTCAGAAGTTGTAAATGGTGGTGTTATGGCTATAGCTCATGGTATAAAATTGTTTGTACCTGCTTCTCAAATAAGTGACAGGTATATAAAGGATCTTAATGATTTCCTTAGACAGATAATCACTGTTAGAATTATTGATTTTAACAGAGGTAAAAAGAAGGTAGTAGGCTCACAACGAATAATAATGGAAGAGAAAAAAGCGTTATTATCCGGGGAAGTTTGGAACTCTATTGAAGTTGGCAAAACCTATAATGGTAAAGTAAAGAGTTTTACAAACTTTGGAGCTTTTGTTGATATTGGTGGAGTAGATGGTTTAATTCACCTTTCAGAGATATCATGGAAAAGAATCAAGCATCCTTCAGAAGTTTTTAAGATTGGTGATGAAGTTGAAGTTACAATATTGGATTTTAATAAAGAAAAACATAGAATTTCGCTAGGATATAGAAAATTAGAAGATAATCCATGGAATAATATAGCTCAAAAATACTATGTTGGTGATATTGTACATGGAAAGGTAGTTCGGTTGGTTCCCTTTGGATGCTTTGTTCAACTTGATGATTCAATAGATGCACTGGTTCATATATCGCAAATCTCCAATAAAAGGATAGCAAAACCTGATGATGTCTTGAAAGTTGGCCAAGAAATTGATGCCAAGATAATTGAAATGGATCTTGAAAACAAGAAAATTGGTTTGAGTATTAAAGAAGTTAACCCTATTGATCCTGTTGCAGAAGATAAAGTAACAAAGGATGCTCAAACTAGTGATCCTGCAGAGAAAATCCCTACAGAACATAAAGAAGAACTATCAATGAAAATTGGTGAGGTTTTGAAAGATATTGATATAGAAAAATAATGTATTATTATGAAGAAATGGTTACAGGTTTTATGTTCTAAGATTTAAGATCAGGACATCAAACCTGTTTCTATTTCTTGTCAACTTATAGGGGTAAAAATGGATTATCAACTTTTTATAAAAGAAATCTTAAAAATTACAAATATTGATCTTGGTTTATATAAAGAAAAGCAAATGAAAAGACGTATTGACTCTCTTATTAAAAAAAACAGATTCGAAGAGTATAAAGATTACCTGGAATCACTTAAGGTGAATAATATTTTATTTAATGAATTTGTAAACTATATAACAATTAATGTTTCTGATTTTTATCGTAACCCTGAACAATGGAATGTTTTGGAAGATAAGATATTTCCAAGTTTATTGGAAGGAGTTACCTTCCCTAAAATATGGAGTTCAGCTTGTTCAACCGGAGAAGAGCCATATACATTAGCGATGGTTCTTAATAGATACTTCCCTTTAAATAAAATAAAAATTATTGCAACTGATATAGACAAAAAAGCAATAGAAACTGCAAAAACTGGTATGTATACAAATAAAAGTATTGAAAAGTTACCAGAAGGGCATTTGCATAAGTATTTTACTAAAGAAGGAGCTTTTTATAAAGTAAAAGATGACTTAAAAAAAGCCATAGAATTTGATGTTCTTAATCTTCTCAACGACTCTTACCCCAGGAACTGTGATCTTATTGTCTGTCGGAATGTACTGATTTATTTTACAGAAGAAGCTAAAGATATTGTGTATAGGGAAAGCAGTAAAGCATTAAAAAAAGGTGGTAATCTTTTTGTGGGAAGTACGGAGCAAATTATTACACCTAACAAATACAACCTTTCTCCTGTTAAAACATTTTTTTATATTAAAGAGTGATTTTATACCTGGTACGAATTTTGGCGCAAAAATTTTTATAAAAATACTCTTGAAATAGTCTAACTTTTGTTATACAATCCTGTTTTCGACACTTGAAGTAAAAAATAAAGAGCGAAACTGGCTTAAACAGCGGCTTCGCTCCTGTTTGTTGGCATGTGAAAATGTTGTATGGAACACCTCTTATAAAATTTTTTTTATTTTTTTATTCAGCTCCTTTGGTTGATAATATTTCTTGTCCAATCCTAAGCCATACAGACCGTTCAATGCCGTACATACCTGACTTCCTTTGTATGCTGCTGTATAGTACATGTCCTGCGTGTTCGATACATTCATATTTTTCAATGTGTCCAGAATGTTATCTGTTGTGAAGTGCGTGCCATACTGGTCCAATTTACATTCTAATAATCTGTAGATTAATAATGCGGTGTAACAAATCATAAAGTGTGCAATGATACGGTTTTCCTTACTGTGGTGTATGGGCCTTGCGCTGAAATTGGTTTTAAGAATCCGGAAACAATCCTCAATCTTGTAGCGCTGGGAATTGATGTTCAAGATGTCCTTTGCGTCATCATACAAGTTGGTAGCCACCGCATAGTATCCGTCGTATTTTTCTTCTTCGTCAATAACGGACTGGTCAATCTCATAGTGGTCGACAGCCTTCTCGCCATCCATCGTCACCGACGTCCTTTTAATGAATCTTGTGACATCGTGCGGCCCCTTTTTTACTTCCTCCACATCACGATACTTTAGAATGTTCCGGGCGCGTTCAATTTGGGCGTTTCTTATCCGACGCTGATACTCCATCACTTTTCTGGAGAATGTTATTATGATGCGTTGCTTCAGGACTGCCTTTGACTTTACTTTTTTGGTTTTCCCATTCCAAGCTATCCTACCAATTAATTACAAACATCTTTTTCGATTTAATTGATATTTGTAACGTCTAGCACCATCTTGTCTTTTGTTACTTCTTCCGGGACGTACAGGAACTACATTTCAGGATATTTCTTCCATTATCTTTGCCAACATTTTTGAGCGTTTTCTTTTACTATCCTCTAAAAGCATCATTACCAAAGAATCCTTTAATTTACCTATTAAGATATTTGTATTCACTTTATATTCATACTTCAAGTTCTTTTCTTTGTTCTGTTGCTCAATTTTATAATTAGCCTCAGCTTTCGCTATTGATGCCATATTTAAATGAATTGGATACTCGCATTAAATACTTTATTCCGTTTTTCTCTAAATAGCCTATTAGTTTTGAAGTAAGTTTTAAAATCATCATCTCCATAGTACCAAGTTGTTATTGCACCTGCTGTTTTAATAAATGCTGTTGGAGATATTTACTGTCTTGCTTCCGAGTAACCTTGTTTTGTTATCGTTGACTCTTCTCCTTTAATATTTTTCATAAATAAGTCCAATTC
>ENA-UOOK01000834-UOOK01000834.1-fermentation-metagenome-genome-assembly--contig:-NODE-834-length-41300-cov-34.825094_pt1 | contig 41300 bp, 36 predicted proteins | sample MGYA00245777_ERZ724023 | MGnify/ENA primary metagenome ERZ724023 (study PRJEB28704, sample SAMN03018312) | fermentation metagenome | biome: anthropogenic terrestrial biome; feature: soil; material...
TATCAACACTGGTAACCCTTCTGTTATGAAGGCAGCCGATCCTACTTTAGGTATTACTTCTACTGACATTTATTTCACTATCTCTGAGGTCGGCACTACTGTTAATGAATTAGCTGAAAACTATGCTTCTTCTTATGTGCCTTCGATTGCTTATGACTCTTATCTAACGGATACTTTAGTTGGAACTTTAAGACATAATATTAAAGCTACTTCTAATATTTCCTACCATTTAGGAGACAAGACTACCAATGGTGTTGTTACTACAGTAATTACTAGCTCTGCTTATTCTAGCCGCCTCTCCATTTCTGATGTTGAATTTGGCTTCCTTTCTTTAACCTGCGGAGCTGATTCCTATGCCTATCTTAATCAGATTGGGTTTGATAATAAAATAACCTCAAGTCAGACTACTAATCCCTATGATGGCTACTATAGTCCCTCCGTTTTTAACTATCTTTCTTGCAAGTACTTTGGAACTAATGATAAAGGTGCCACCTATAAGCTTCTTGATTCTTATGATAACCTTACTGTCTTCATGGCTGTTATCACCGGGCATTCAGTTAACGGTTTTGATACCTTTACCCTTAATGTCACTAATAATGAAATCTCTTCTATAACTATTAAGTCTAAGGCGACTGAAGATGATAATGGCGAAAGTTCTTATTATGATTTCAATATTGTCTTTTCGGAAAAGAATACCGCCGTTGCTGAAACCCTCTCCCCTCACGAAGAATCTTCTTCCTTGTCAAAACTAAGTACAGCTTTAACTAAGATCCAGACCAATAATTATAAAGTCAACTATAAAGAAAAGATGGATAACGAAGAAGATATCCAAAACCAGGGCATTTATACTATCGATAGGAAGAAAAAGGCTGCTGAAAGATCACTAACTTATTCTGAAACGAATGATGAAACTGGTGAAACCATCACTAAAACCAAAGTCGAGGGTTGGGCTATAGGAGATACGGAAACTAAACAATATGTGATTGCTAATATCAATGGAACTGATCAGGCTATCATAGAAGGCGTCACTAAAAACGAAGCCGAGGAAGGCGATGTCTCGGATACTGGCACATCTTACTTGCCGACCTTTAATTTCTCGCCTTATCTCTTCACAGTCTCTTCTACTGATCCCAATACTTATATTCTTGATAATGTTGGTCTAGTTGATGGCTTAGCCTATCAGCTTGATTGCAATACCGGAAGAGGAGATGCTTATTGCAGCATCAATGATGGTTTATCAATCGCTTTAGGTGCTGATGGCAATATTTCCTCCTTTACTTATTATTATGATTCCTTAGATATGGGCTTTGAAACCGGTAGTGTTACTGGTACCATCACTGAAATCGGAACAGCATCCATTGCTACTGACTTAACTTCTATTCACTATGCTTCTTCCTGGGATGAAGAGTTTGTTACGGATAATTCTCTTGAAACTAGCTTGCTTTTAGCTTTTGGGACTAAAGAAAACTATGAAAAGATTCCTTTCATTCATAGTATTAGTGATGAGTGGGCTGTTAGCAAGGATGAAGATACGGGAATTATTTCAATGACTAACGTTTTAGGTGAAGGCCAGACGCTTGATCAGTACATAGCTATTGTTGAAAAAGCCGGCTACACTAAAGATGCTACCTATACTGAAGAGGGGCATGTCAAATACAAAGGAGATACCTATACTCTAGTTATTGGTTATCCTGATGCTGATAATGCTGTTTCGATTAATATCACTAAGAACGCCTAATAACTAGGACTCAAAAAGGATTGCTTTGAAAGAGGCAATCCTTTTTTATTTCTTTGGTTTAGTTTATTAAGCTGATTGTTGTATTTACAATAGGACTTTAATCAGTCTCATCGGCTTCACCACATTTCGAGCAGTCTTTAGTTTATGGTTATCAACAAAGTAAATTATAAAGACTATGTTTTCAAAGTTTTTTTCTTTAGCGCTTTTTCTAAGCTTTGGCTTATCATTATTGTCGTTATTATTATGAGTCATAGATGTCTCTTTAGCGATATAAATACCATTGAAGTAAAAAATAATCGATTCTTCATGTTATAATTTTATTATCATGAAAAAAGGAATTAAAGTAACTCTGTCTGTTTGCTTAGGTGTTCTAGTGGCTTTAGGGACTTTTGCTGGTGTTTTAGCCTTGAACGGCACCTGCAAAGAAGAGTATGTAAAAGCTGATACCAAATATAGCAACTGGATGCAGTATCTTTCTGATGATACTCTTTTAAGCAATACAATTATTCCTGGATCTCATGATTCAGGGACTATCAATATGAAGTGGGTCAGTGAGACTCAGACTGATACGATAAAACAGCAATTAGAAAGTGGTGTAAGATATTTTGATTTAAGGGTCAACAAGAAGAAAGACAATCAGTATGTGATGTATCATTCTTCTTCTAACGGTGTCGACTTTTTACCTATACTGAGTGATATTAAAAGCTTCATTGTTGCTCATCCTAGCGAGACTTTGCTATTAGATTTCCAGCATTTCAAAAATGGGTCAGCTGGTGATGTTAAAAGCTTTGTCTATTCTTCCCTATATAAAAATAATCTGCTAGTTGAGAATAAGACAACACTCAGTGACTTAGCTTATATCTCTTCTTTGACATTAAAAGAGGCTAGAGGAAAATGCGTTGTTTTCTTTGGTGATGATTCTGATTTAGTATCGGAAACTTATATTTTTGCTAGAAACAATGATGAATGCACTAAAAGCGGTATGTCTTTGAATTCCTGTTATGTTTCTTCTTACAACAAGAGCAGTTCCAGTGAATATATTGAAAAAGGCTTACCTTTTTACTACGACAATATAAAAAATAAGATTTCAATTGAGAAATATAAAGGAATCTTTGTCCTTCAAGGACAGCTTACTGATGGTCAATTGATTTTTGGACCTTGGTCTAAAGAAAATAAGCATCAAGGTAATATGCATGACTATATAGTCAGCTTGAAGAATTCTTCTAATCTATCTTTAACCAACGTTATTATGAGGGATTTTATTAATACTGATAAGACTAATGATATTATTGGTCTTAACACCTATAAAGGTCAGGTTAAGACTACCAATTTAGATGAATTCCAGAAATTTTTTACTGTGGAATGAAAAGCTATTATACATTTTTCTAATATCTTTTTCTTTTAGTTTAAAGAATTTCTAAAAGAGCATAACCTAAATAGAATATCATTGAAATTACACATTGCTTGGACTATTATTGCTTTGTTATATTACTTCTAATAGCTACGTTTTTTACATTTTAAAGTAAGTTATTTTTAAAGATATAGAAAGTGAAAGGCATTACTATGAAAACTGAAAAAAAGCAGAAATCATTTTGGGCTAAGTCACAGTTTATTGCACTAGGAATCATTGTTAGTTTTGTTGCTGTCCTTATTATCGATTTGATAGCTTCTAAGCAGGGCCTTGCGGTAGCCTCTGAATATAACCTTTGGGATTTGGCAAAAAGGAATTATTCCTATAATGATGAAGTCTATGCCTTTTCTTTGATTCTAATCATTTGCTATTTTGCCTGCTTGCTTCCTCCTTTACTTGCAATTATCAGCTTTATTAAGAAAAACAACTTTGGATTTACTATCTCGTTTATTTTCTTAGCTGCTTACCAGATTGCTTTTGGCGCTTTTAGAGTAATCTATAAAGTTCTTTCGTCTTCTACTTTAATTCTTTGCGTGGTTAATCTTTTAATTCTTTTAATTGGCTTTGGCTTCTTTGCTTGGAGAAAAGCTTTATTGAAGAAGAATGCTGCTTTAGCTGAGCCTTCTAGTACTGCTGAATCTAATAAGCCAGTTTCTACTAAGACTAAGGGTTTAGTTATTTGCACCCTAATCATTGGAATCATCTCTACACTTCTTTCTTTCCTAATGTTTATTATCCCTATTTATACTGACATAAGCGGAAATGTTATTTTATTCAATGTTCTTATTTCATCCGAAAATTATGAGACCCAGGATATTGTCTACTTTATTATTTGCTTTGTGATGCTACTGGGAAGTCTTCTTTATTTCACAGGCTCTATTTCTTCTTTTTTCAGCAACAAGAATTCTTTTGTCTCAAAGATCCAGACTTTGATTGCTTTTGACTTGATTAGTGCGATTGCTTTCTTCTTAATGGGATTCCTTACTAGTTTCTATGTATCAAAGAATGGTTCTACTACTTCTACCATTTCTTATATTCCTTTGATTGCTCAGGCTGTTTGTTTCTTAATATTCTCAATATTTAAAGGACTATATGATGTCAGGTCCGGTAATGTCGAAGTAACTAAGGAAAAGAAGTCTTTGAAGGTTGAACCTCTTATCTTTGCTATTGTCTTTACAGTTATCACCTTTGCTTCTCTTTTGCTTAATATCATAAAAGTAACGGTCGTTTATGGCGGTACGACTATCAATGTCTCTTTGACTGGAATTAAGCTACTTCAAGACTATCAGACTCTAGGCTCAGGATATCAGGTTTTGGCTTTTTATCTAGTTGTTATGGTTTTAGTTTCTTTTGTCAGCTTGATTTGGACTCTTGCCAGTTACTTTACTCGCTATAAGAATTTCTCTAAGGTAGCAAAAGCTACTGTTTATGCCAATATCCTTTTTGTTTTCATGCTGGGAATTTCAGGCCTTTACTTTACTATCGCTCAGGAAATCAATAAGGACAACTTAAAGACTTTACTTGCTTTATATAATGTCTCTTATGATGTCAGTTATGAATATAAGATTCAGACAGAAGCTATTTATGCTTTAATTGCCGATGTTCTGATTTTAGTTCTGATGCTGATTAGAAGTGCTCTTGATAAGGATGAGGGACTTGGTAAATTTAAGAAAGAACCTGCTCTTTCTAATGAGTCTAAGAGCAATAGCGGTTCCGCTAGTGTTGGAGGAGGATTGCCTTCTTCAACTAATTTACCTGACTTTGATCCTTGCCCGGCTTTCAGTGAGATTGATGCTAAAGAGAATGACTATAAGAATGATTTAGCTGTTAGGCAAAAGTCTTTGGCTCAAGATATTTCTCTCAATGGCTTAGTTAATTTTGTAGTCGATTATGCTAAAGATAGCAGATTGCATCTATCTTATACTCCACAGACCATTGCAACATTTGTCTCCGGCTTAGGGGCTTGCAGGCTTAGTATTCTTCAAGGTATGTCTGGTACTGGTAAGACTTCGCTTCCAAAGATTTTTGCTGAAGCTATTTATGGCAACTGCGAATTGATTGAGGTTGAGTCTTCTTGGAAGGATAAGAATGAATTATTAGGCTACTATAATGAATTTTCTAATATGTATACTCCTAAGAAGTTTACTCAGGCTTTATATAAGTCGGCATTAAACAAGGATATTCCTACTTTTATTGTCCTTGATGAAATGAACTTGTCACGAATTGAATACTATTTCTCTGATTTCCTTTCTTTGATGGAAAACGAAGAAGATAAACGTGAGATTAAGCTTCTAAATGTTGAACTAAAGAAGACTAAAGGCGGTCAGGAATCTTCTTACTTGGCCTTGGAAGAGGGTCATACCCTAAAAGTACCGACTAATGTTTGGTTTATTGGTACTGCTAACCGTGATGAATCAACGTTTGTTATTTCCGATAAGGTTTATGACCGTGCTCATACGATGAACTTTGATCGACGTGCTCCTAAGGTTAAAGACTATTCTGATCCGATACCTAAGAAGTTTTACGACTACGATAGCTTACATACTCTTTTTGCCACTGCTAAGAAGCAAGGCACTTTTGATGCCGAGAAGAGTGATTTGATCAAGAGCACTGAAGAACTTCTTTCACCTTACAATATTTCCTTTGGTAACCGTATTCTCAACCAGATTGAAGACTTTGTCGATATCTATACTGCTTGTTTCCCGGATAAAGATGTCGAGAAAGAAGCAGTTGAAACAATTCTTCTCAGCAAGGTTGTAGCTAAACTTGAGCTTAAGACTATTGAGAATAAGGCTGACTTAGTTCAGTCCTTTGAAAAAATCGGTCTTCACCGCTGTGCTGAATTTATCAGCAAACTTAATGAGGATTAATAATGGCTGAAAAGCTGAAGAAGGAGTTCCAAGAGGAATACTTTCATCTCAAGACGGTATTAAAGGATATCCCTAGATTTGTTGATATCCATCCGGAGATGAACTATATCGATTTTGATTACTATACCGTTCATGATTTGACGCTTTTTTCTGTTGAACCTGATTTTAATTATGCTTCTTTTAAAATGACACTTGATAAGATTACTGATTGCCTTCCTGCTATCAAAAGAATCTTTTCCAAGCCTATCATTTCCTTAAAGGATACCAGCGATGTATTACCTGTTGAAATCGTCAACAAAATCAATCAGAACACCTATTCGTATTTAGGGAATCATCTCAATGATATTGATAACTTCACTGATCGAGGCATTAAGCCTAGAAGACTTTTGACTTTGTTCTCCGAAGACGACTATAGCATCTATGAGAATCGGGTCTTCTGTGACTTCATTGATGAAGTTTTAAGCTACTGCCGAAAGAACATCAGAGCTTTGATGAATCTTTTCTATTCTAGTTCAACTATGGAATTCAATCTTCTTGAACGAGTTAACCATCTCGATTATTTTTTGGCTTTAGGTAAGCTCCATACTGGCTACATCCGTGACTTCAATAGATATTATGGAATCTCCAAAGACCTTTATGCTCAAGGTAGTGGCATTATTGATGCTCTTCAAGCTAGACTTAACCGTCCGGTGTATCAAAGAAACCTTAAACGCCCTTCGAGAAGTGAACTGAAGAAGAGCAATATTTTCTTGATGCAGAAAGATTATCATCAAGTCTATTTGACCTATAAGTATCTTTTAGATAACAAGCTTGTTCAGGAAAAAGAAGATAAGACTTATGATTTGTCAGAGATGAAGGTTAACTATTTCTACTTTATTCAGATTCTAGCAATATTCAGCTTAGGACATTTTAATTTTGAAATTGATCATAATGAGAAGATGAACCTGAAAGAATTGAATTCAAAATTCTCTTTTAAGAACTGGAAAATCAGACTGGAGAATCTTGGCGGTGATGCTTTACTGATATCGGTTGTTAAAGATACCGTCTATCGAATAATCCTTGTCCCTTCATTAAGCTTTAACCTTGAAGTCAATATTGATGAACTAAAGATGAAATATCCAGCCGATGAATACATAGTGGCTACGCCTTTTGAAGAAAGCTATGATAAAAGAAAAACTGTCTGGCTATCAATAGAAAATGTCGATTCCTTTAGAAGGCTTCAGCAGCTGTTCTTAAAAGGAATGGTTTATGCTGACAGGAAATTTACTGACTGTCCCTTCTGTGAAGATAAGCTCCATTATAATGCCGAAGAAGGCTTATATGAGTGCCATAGCTGCCGAACCACTATTAAGAGAACCACCTGTCCTGATACTGATAAGCCTTACTACATTACAGGCATCTCTATGCTTAAGCCTAAGGAAGTCACTAAAACTCTTTATAACAAGGAAGAGGAGTGGGTGTATTCGAGAAAAGTCGAGTCATTATTGTATTATCGGAATATTACTAAAATTGATAACAAAGGTAATGTTATCTGTCCTATTTGCCATAAAGTCCATCTTAAAGACGAAAAAGATGATAAGATTTAAATTAGATTATATTTTTAATTAGCAACTTATATTAGTATTAAAAAAAGCCTTGGATTAATTCCAAGGCTTTCTTTTTCCTATTAGAAGTATCTTTCGACTAAGTCGTGAGAGAACTCAACGGTTTCATCCATATCACCGAATGACATGATTTCACCGGCATAGAAGGTACTGTTCTTACCCTGCATGGCTTCGACTTTATCATACCAGCCAGCAGCATAATCTTCAGAATAGACATGAGGGAAGTAATACCACTTGCCTTTGTTGATGATCATTGGCTTGCCGTTTTCTTCTCTGACAGGGCAGCCTAACTTCTTCATATCATCAATAGTATTGGCGCAGCACTGATCATAATTAAGTTCTTCTCCGCCTTTACGATGGCGTAAGACATAATTGATGATTGGCTGATCAGGTTCGTTGAACCATCTATGATAGTAGATCATGACGTGTCCTAAGTTCTGGGGCTCCATGTTCTCCATGACATAGTAGGACTGATCCGGATACTTGTCTTTCTCAATGATGCAGGCTTCGGTATCATATCTTTCGTAATCAATCTTAGAGAACAAAGTCTTTTCTTCATCGGAGCAATCAGCATATTCAGGGAAGTACTGTAAAGGAGCAGTCACAATCAGTTTATCGAAGACTTCTTCTTTGCCATTGACGGTAATATAGACTTTATTGTCTTTACGGACAATCTTGGTGATATCAGAGTTTAAAGTGGCGGCATGTTTTAGTTTATTGTTTAAGGCTTCATAAATAGACTGGGTACCATCTTTCCAAGTCCAGATTTGTCCACCAACGAATTGAAGAGTAGTAGTGAAATCAAGATACTTAAGGACGTAGCCAGTTGGAATCTCGTCAAAGTAGCCATAACCAAAGGAAGTAAAAGGCTGGACCCAAACCTCTTTGACTAAAGGAAGGTTATTCTTTTTTAGGAAATCATCGAAAGGCATACTTAAATCTTTTAAGTTAGGGTTGTCGCCAGAGATGTGTTCTCTTTCAGGAGTGCAGGCAAAGCCATCATAATGACCATTTGCCACACCGATATGGCCAGTGACGTCATATCCCTTATATTTAGTTTCAAGAAGCTCACCGAATTTCTTGACTTGACTCTTTACCTTGAGAAGATGAGGAATATGGATGATGTGTTTAGGATCAAACTGGTAATCTCTCTTACCATTAGCTTTCTTATAAGCATGTTTTAAAGCCGGTCCATCGTGTTGGACACCAGCAAATAATTCAATATCATGGACAGCATGATATGAAGGGACACCCATAATAGCGCCCATTTCATATCTTTTTCCATTGTAATGAGGAGAATGGCATTTGCCACCTACGTGATCACTTTTTTCAAAGACTACATAATTGTCGTAGCCTTTCTTTTCTAAGTACATAGCAGCACTTAAGCCAGCAGGACCGCCACCGATGATGGCAATTTTTAAGTTTTTATCCATAATAGTTCTCCCTTGTAACCTTTTTATGATAGCACTTACATTTGTGCTTTCAAAACAATTTATGAAAATTATGGTATTAATTGACCTTAGCACAAATCAAGGTTAAAATAATTGAAATATGCAAATTAAACGCTATAAGACTTTTTTAGGAATGTTAACTGACCAAGAGCCTAATAATACCGCTTTGATTTTTTCGGACGGAAAATTTAAAAAAGAATTAACTTATTCTGAGTTAATTGAAAAAATCAATAATACTAAAATCAAGGATAAAACCTGTTTTGGTGTTTTTCCTGATGGCTCTATTGATACCTTAATTTCAATTTTTGCTTTAGCTAAAAACCACAAGCAGATTGTTTTACTTAATCCTTATGATTCAGAAGCTAATTTGATTTCCCAAATTGAAAAATCAGATGTTGACTATTTAATAGGCAATGGTCCTTATCTTCATGAGCTTAGCACTCATTTGACTAAGGGATTAAAAGAAAATTCCGATAAAATATTGTTCTTTACTTCCGGAACCACTTCCTCAAATAAGGCAGTAGTTCTAACTGAGCAGTCTTTATGTGCTTCTAGTTACAATGGCTCAGCTTTACTGCCTTTAAAGCAAGAAGATTTACTTTTAGGTTTGCTTCCTCTAAATCATGTCTATGGATTTGTTTGTTCCTTATTGTGGGCTTTTAATTGTGGTGCTACCGTTGCTTTAAGCAGAGGATTGACCTATATGATGGATGACTTCCATTATTTCAATCCTACGGCTGTGAGTCTTGTTCCACAGCAAGCCATTTTCCTAACTTCTTATCAGCAAGTTATTAATCCTGAGATTAGATTAGCTTTAGTCGGTGGTGGTGTTTGCCCAGCCGTTGTTCTTAATGCTATGAAGAAACGTGGTGTTGAAGTTCATTTCGGCTATGGACTGACAGAGACTTCTTCTGGTGTGGCTTTATCATTAGGATCTAATCCCTTAAAGATGACTATTTGCCCCGATGATGTAATTAAGATTGCCCCTGATAATGAAGTATTAATTTCTTCATCCACTTGTTTGATGGAAGGATACTATAAAGAAGAAAAAGATACTAAGAAAGCTATTATTGATGGTTTCTTCCATTCAGGTGATTTAGGAAAGATTGATAAAGATGGCTTACTTGAAATCATTGGTAGAAAAAATGATGTATTAGTTTTAGATGATGGAACTAAAATATTCTGTCCTGAGTATGAAGAAGCTTTGATGAAAGTCTTACCTGGTAAGGACTTGGCGGTTGGACTTCGTGAAGGAAAAGTTGTCCTTTACATTGGAAAGTCCAGTCCTGACAGTTGGGTTAAGGATGTTGTTTATGACTTTAATCTCCATTATCAGAGAAGCCATCAAATCACTGATATTGTCTTTACTTCTAAATCCTTGCCTAGAACTCAAACTGGTAAAGTTAAGCGCTGGGCTTTAGCTAAGATACGTAAGTAAAGAAAGAGAGATCATTTATGAACAATTCTATCCAAATGCCCTCAAGGGAAGAGGTCATTAAAAGGACTATCAAATTAGTAAAAACCTATGTTCCTAAACTAGCTGATCAGAATATTAATGAAGATTCTATTATCAATACTGATATGAATGTTGATTCAATGGAATTCATTTATGTCATGGTAAAGATTGAATCTGAGTTTCATATTTCGGTTCCTCAAAAGAAATGGGATCGTATGAAGACCGTCAAGGACGTAGTTGATTCAATCATGCGTGAACTTAAAAAAGCTAAATGAAAGACTTTTCTACTACTATCAAGATCCTCACTGAACATGTCACCCCTTTTGAAAGACTAAGGGCTTCCACACTTCTAAAGTTCTTTCAGGAGATTTCTATCGCTCATACAGAATCTTTAGGAATGACTAAAGACAAGACTCTTGATAGAGGTCTTCTTTGGGTCGTTGGCAAACAAGAAATTGATATTACAAGAATGCCTAGATATGATGAAACTGTTGAAGTCAGTACTTTTCCAAGTAAGACGATGTTTACTGTTTTTCCCAGAATGTGTTTCATTCATGACTTAAAAGGAAATCTTCTAGTCTCTTGCTCGGCTATGTGGGCTTTGATTGATAAAAAGACCAGAAAGATTATCGAACCAGATAAGAAAGGAATTTATATTCCTGACCTTTCTTATGGAAGAGAACAGTTCTTTCCCTTATCGATTGTTCCTAAGTCCTTAGATAAACGTACTGAAATAGAAGCCAAGTTTTCTGAATGCGATTTAAATGGTCATCTTAACAACACTTCTTACCTTGATATCGCTGAAGACCTAATACCTGTCTCTTACCTGAAGAATCATGAGCTTAAGAAGATAAAACTTGATTATAAAAAGGAAGTCCCTCTTGGCGAGAAACTTCCTCTTGATTACGGTAACGAATCAGATACTTACTACTTCAAATCGGCAGCTTTTCTTATTGAACTAGGATTCTAGAGATCAGCACCATAGTCAGTAACAACGTTCTGACCGTTGATGCACTGAGCTTCATCGGAAGCTAAGAACAATAAGACATTGGCAACATCGATAGGCATGCAAGGCTTAGCATGCTGAATATCAGCATGTCTCATCATAGCGCCCATCATACCCATATCCATAGCCTTCTGATCGATAGTGGTAGTCATAGGTGTGATGATAGTGCCAGGGCAGACTGAGTTGCAACGGATGCCAGTGCCAGTGAAACGCATGGCAGTATGCTTAGTGATACCGATAATAGCACCCTTAGAGGCAACATAGACAGCTCCGCCACAGCCAAACATACCAGCAACGGAGGCGACATTGACGATTGAGCCGTAATTCTTAGGCATCATATACTTTAAAGCTTCTCTGATGCAATCCATGGTGCCTTTTTCATTGATGGCAATAACTCTATCGAAGTCAGCATCATCGAACTGATTGATAGCGTTGAGGTTATGATCAAGAACACCTGCATTGTTGATGAGGATATCAATCTTTCCGAAATGTTCATTAGCGGCCTTGAAGAGATTCTCGACATCTTCCTTCTTGGAAATATCAGTAGGAATAGCTAAGACTTCTCCGCCTAAAGCTTTGATCTGTTCTTCAGCCTTCTCAAGGGCCTCTTTTCTTCTAGCGCAAATAACAATCTTGGCTCATTCTTTGGCAAAAAGCTTAGCAGTCTCTTCACCGACACCGGAATTACTACCAGTGATGATAGCAACTTTTCCTTCTAAACGTTTCATGAGTTTTTCTCCTTAATTTAATTATTATATCTTATCAAATGCTCTTTCTAAAAGACTTTGCTTAACTGTTTTTGCTTAATAGTTTATTGCGGACTAAATCACAGTCCATCTTTTGGAAAGTTATGGTATCAGTATAAGGTAAGACAAAGTCTAAAGTCTTCTCGTCTTGGATAGTCCAGCAGTTAACTAGATGTCTCTTATGGTAGTTTGCAATTCTCTTCTTCTCGAAAAGCACATACTCTAAATCTACTGATTCGAAGAGATGTCTGAACATATAGGTATAGAGATGAGACTTAGCCACCAAAAGGGATCTCATATAGCCAGACTTCCTAAAAGGAAGCAAGGACCTAGGATCAAAGGATATCAGCATGATATTCTTCTTATCCTTAATATTTTCAAGTTCTTCTTTTAGTCTTTTAGCTAAAGGCTTATAGTTTTTTCTAAAGACTTTTAACTCTACGACAATTGGTACTTGTTCTTTAACCAAATTCAAGACTTCTTGGAAGGTAGGCACTTCTTCTCCATCAAGAAGATGGTAACCTTTCTTTATTTCATCGACAGTTAAATCTTCGATGATACCTTCCTTGCCAGTTGTTCTTTTAAGCTGTTCATCATGGCAAACCATCAATTGATTGTCTTTAGTCAGATGAACATCAAGTTCAATAGCAAAATTATGGTCGATAGCATTCTTAAAAGCGTGGAGTCCATTCTCAGTGTCTTGATCATTGAAGTACCCACGATGAGCAATAGCCTTCATAAATAACGGATTTAGATTATTGATTACAGTAGCTTTATTCATTGATTTAGTCGTCTCCTCCGATGGCTTCGATGCCTTTCTTTATTGTAGTCTTTTTAGTCTTGACGTTCTTAACAAAAGCAAAAACAATGATACTGATAAGAGCACAGGCACAGGCATAGACTGGTAATTCTCTGAAGGAGAAGTTTTCGTTTAATAGTAAGAGGCCTAATAAGCAAGGAGTGATAGTCTGGGCAAGCATGGAAGAAGCATAGTAGTAGCCAGTGAATTTACCGATTTTCTTAGAAGAGCAGAGCTCTACGACCATCGGGAAGGAATTGACATGGACTAAGGACATACCGAAACCTTTTACTAGCCAAATAATATAGATATAGAAAGGGAACTTGTTGTATTCGCCATCAGCAACAGCAGGAACCTGTATTGCATAAGAAAGGATAATCCAGACCAAAAGGACAATTGTAGTTAATCCTAATCCTGAGAAGATCGTCCATTTTCTACCGATTTTACCAGCTAAGATGCCTCCAACCACGAATCCTAAGACTGAACCGACACCACCGACAATGGTATTGATCATATTAGAGCGAGTTCCGCATTTCAGATAATAGAGAGTGTAGTTGCCCATAAAGGTTCCAATGCCGTTATCAGCCATGAACCAGAAGAATTCAGCAACGAGAATCATGATTAGCATGGTCTTGTTGGCTTTGCTCATAGGTTTTTCTTCATCGTTAGAGACACTGTCTTCGACAGCAGCCATCTCTTCACCGCGTTTCATCTCCGGCTCCATCTCTTTTTCTAGCTTATTTTCATCAATAGTGAAGAACAAGACTAAGGCCGAGATAATCATCAGGACTGAGCCGATAAGGAAAGGAGCTTCAATAATCCAAATACTACCTGTTCTATTAACCCAGTTATCAGCATTACTGCCACCTAAGTAAGTAGATAGAACAAAGATGATTCCTAAGACAGTCGCACAGGCACCACCGACATAACCCATGATATTGATGATACCATTGGCCTTACTTCTTAAGGGCTTAGGAGTGATATCAGGCATTAAGGCAACAGCCGGATTACGGTATATCATGGCAAAGAAGACGACTATAGCCATCATGATGATAGTTCCAGCCAATTGATGATAATGGAAGCAGACTGGAATGAAAGGGAATGCTATAGCGCAGCAGAAGGTGCCTATCAAAATAAAAGGCATTCGTTTTCCGATTTTAGTATGTGTCTTATCTGATAGTCTTCCAAATATTGGAAGCATGATTAAGGCAGCTAGATTATCAATAGCCATCATGATACCGACAAGATACTGGACTTCTTCAGTAGTATCAGCATTCAAAGCTTCCTTAAAAAGCTCAGTTAGGAAAGTTGGACACCAAGAATCATAGACCTGCCATAATAAGAGAATTCCGAAGAAAGCAAAGCCGATGATAAAGGTTCTTTTGTAGTTGAGTTTTAGTGGTGCTGCTTGTGTTGTTGTTTGCACTGCTCCTGGCGTCTTAGACAGATTTGAAGGTTTTTTCATAAAAAAAGTCCTTTCGTTTTTGTTTTATCTAATCAGCCTCAGTTTGCTGATTAATAAACAGTAAAGGATTGTAAGGAAACCTAAAAGACTAATCTTTGAAGATAGCTTTTACCTCTTTCTTCAAATCTAATAAAGAATCGATGTAATGAAGCTCATGAGGAATCTTTCCAAAGCCATAATTGGCATGGATAAAATTAACTCCGGCTCTTTCGCTTTCATCTTTATCTTTTTGAGTATCACCTATATAGATGATCTCATCGAGCTTTTCTTTTTCTTTAAAATAGAGAATATTCTGATATTTAACTAAATTAGTATCTCCGACACATAGATGGCCAGAAAAATACTTACCCATATGTAAGGCATTAAGATAATTCTCGACATAGCCTTTGCCACTATTAGAAACAATATAAAGAGGATATGATTTAGCTAAATCAGCTAAAACTTCTTCCTCGTGGGGATAGAGAGTTCCAGGATGGATGGCTAAGTATTCGATTTCCCTATGAAGACAAATTTCAAAGTAGCTAAGACCGGTCTTAAAATCAACTCCTTTGAAGGCTAAAGGAACAGTTTCTTCAGGTGTCAGACCCATAAAAGAAGTCATCGTTTTAATATCAAAACGATAAGGTAGTTTGTTATCCTTCATTGCCAAGTTCCAACTCTCACAGAGAGGAACTAAAGCATTCCATAAGGTACCATCTAAATCAAAAATTAATCCCTTTTTCATAAATATATTAATAGTGTAGTGTCTTTGAGACTAAAAAACAAACAAATTCCGCTTATTATGGTTCTTTTTTAATCTTTTATATCAATTCTAAGAGAAACTTATGCGTTCACTTCTTTCTTTAATGATTCATTGATATTTCTGATTAAATCAGCATCTAGTTTTAAGACCTTTCGATCGAAAGTATAGAGACCATTGTATTCGATTTCACAGTCACATAATTCGGTATAGATAATCATATTAAGACCGTTCTTCTTTATTAATGGAAGGAGCTTCTTTTGGTAAAGATCTTGGTATCTCCTAGTCAGTTTTTTCTTATCCTTAACTTTTCCATGTCCAAAGAAGCCTTTAAAAAAGCTATGCCCGTCTATCTTTAAAGAAGTACCGCCGGCTTCAGAGATAATGAAAGGACGCCTTTGCTTGTCTTTTCGATCTTTTCCAGGAATTGAATAGGTATGGATAGAATAGAAATCGGAATCAGCATCATACCAGCCAGAAGCTGTATCGAATAAGCGGTAATGCTCGATGTTCTTAAGCTCATGGTAAATCCTTGAAGGATCGAATTCACCCCAGCCTTCATTGAAAATAGTATAGATGATGATAGAAGGATAGTTATTGAACCAATTCAAGTACTCCTTGGCTTCTTTTTCAAATTCATCCCTGCCTTCTTTATCTAAACGACTTTCTCTTTTATAAGTTAGATGTTTTTCAGTACCAAAAGAAGTGGATATTCTTGGAAAAATCGTATAGAAGAAACTGTTTTTAGTTCCACCATTTGGAAAATCCTGAATTAAAAGCATCCCTTTGGTATCGGCATAGTAATAGAAATAATCATTCTCGGTTTTAATATGCACTCTTAAGCAATTGAAGCCTAAGGACTTAGCATTATCGATATCATTCTCATAATCCTGATAAGACCTAGGGGTAAGGTTTCCTAAAAAATAATAGCCTTGATCCAATAAGCCAGTTAAGAAAATTCTTTGATTGTTTAAGTAGGTGTATTTAACTCCGTTACTTTCCTTGATTTCAAATTTGCGGACACCAAAATAAGAAGAAACTATATCATCATTAAGTTCAATCTTTACTTGATAGAGATAAGGATTATCAGGTGACCAAGGATAGAACTTATTTAAAACAACTCTAGATAAAGTATTAGTGTTTACTTCATAAGTCTTATCTAAGATGGTGACCTTTGCTTTAGTATCAACATTAGAACCAACAATAAAATCTACTGATTTAGAATCAAAATCAGGATAGAATCTCACGTCCTGAACATAGTCTTTAGGAACGCTTTCAAGCCAAACGGGTTTGTAGATTCCTGAAGAAGTAGTATAAAACCATCCGGTAGTATTAAGTGTCTGTTTTCCTCTTGAATGATATGAGGTATCACTGACATCTCTTACAATGACAGTCAAATCAAAAGTGCTTGGAAGATCATTAGCTAGTTCAATAGTGAATTTTGTATATCCCCCTAAATGATAGCCAATCTTCTTTCCGTTGATCAAGACAGTAGCTTCTTGATCAACGCCATCAAAATGAAGGAGAATTCTTCCTCTGTTAAAGCCTAGCGGGATAGTAACCTTTTTATGGTAAACTATTTTTTCATTAGGCTCTAGGAGATGATTGACTCCGCTTAAGACACTTTCAACAGCATAAGGGACAATAATCTTCTTTTCGAAAGCGGTAGGCACCCACTCTTCTGTTGTAATTAAATAATCCCAAGCTCCGTTTAAAGTAAGATAAGAAGCTCTTCTTAGGTTTGGACGTGGATATTCTTTTAATGGAACGTCTTCAGTGTTCAAAGGATAGTCTTTTAAAGAGGCATAAAGAGTACCTTTATTTAGGCTGCTTTTCTTCATTGCTGGTATTTCCTTTCTTCACAGAATTCAAATAGAAGAAGGTTGGAATTAATGCGAGAGCCAGTATTGCTAAAGCCATCAGATAACCGAATTTACTAGGCGTCACGCTGGTGACATTGTATTCGCTCTTATAGGTTTGTCCATAGGCTTGGTTAAAAGCATCACCGATAAATGGCCCTATGCACATCGGTAAAGCTACTACAAAGATCATTCTGACACCCATAAAGGTTCCTTCTTCTCCTTTAGGAATATATTGTCTTACTAAGGCATTGATGACAGTCGGTATAGCTACATAGCCAAAAATCATAATTAGGCAACTAAAGGCCGCATAACCAGTTCTAGTATTTCCACTACCTATTGAAGGAATAAAGTACATCAAGAGCAGTCCAGCCATGAGAATAGCAATTGAGGGAATAATCATCTTGTCTTTACCGAATTTATCAGCTAAGAATCCAACTATCAGGCTTAATAAAGAGCCGCCTAATAAAGCTACAGCCATTACAATAGCGAAGCTTGAAAGGAAACTGGTTCCCGAATTGGAGATTGCACAAGTTCTTTCAATATAGACCATCAAATAAGGGAAGTAGACCTGACAGGCAACGGAATAGATAAAGTAGATTAACAAGACCCAGTATAGAAGAGGGTTCTTCTTGACCGTAGTAGGCTTAAAGCCAGTAACCATAAGCTTTAGGATAGATTTATCTTTAATAGTTTCTTTTTCGTTAGGAATCAAGAAAATAGCTACTACGCCAACTAACAGAACAATGCCGCCAACAATATAGAAGAAGAGGTCCCAGCGATACCCGCTTTCCTTTGTCGTTAAGCCATTAAGTCCCACAAAGACAATCAGCATAGCAATAAGAGGAAGAATAGATAAGACTCCCTCTACTTTTCCTCTGTTTTCATCATCAGTCTTACTGGTGACATAAGAATTAAAGGAAGCATCGTTGCTAGTAGAGCCGAAGAAAGTCATCACACAGTCAAGAACAATAACTAAGATTGCTGCAGTACTTGCAGCCATTTTAATCGGAATCAATTCACTTGAAGAATTGACATTAAGTAATCCGAAGCAGGCTGTTGTAATTCCCCAGATGATATAACCTATCGAGATGAACCATTTGCGATGACCAACTTTATCTATCAAAGATCCAATGACAATGGTGGTCAAGGTAGCAACGATTGCCGATAAAGCGGTAGTGATTGCAATCATCAAAGAGTAGTTGAATCCAGCCCCGCTAGGGTCGGTGAAGTTTAGATAGGTGATATAAGTGTTTAAATACATATTTTCGATTGACCAAGCGAACTGACCAGCTAAGCCAATCAAAATAAAGACTAGCCAGAGACGGCCACCTAATGTTTTCTTTTTAGTTTCTTGCATTACTTTTGCTCCTGCTTGTAATATTGTATACCTAAATTAGGACAGTTAACTAACTTTGACTAAAACCTGGGCTTTTCCATACGATGAAGAAAAGCTTGCTTTGATACTACCTATTGAATCTGGTTTGATGATAGCTAAGGCTTTCCCATAATAAGTATCAGTCTTAGAATTGCTATAGCCATCTTTATTGAAGGGACAGGCGTTTCCTAAAGCTAAGAGCTGGCCACCTTCAAGAGAATCCATTTTTACGGAAGTATCTTCTAAAGGCTTGATAGTTCCCTGTGAATCAGTGATATATAAATGAATATAGGATAAGCCATCTTTTCCAATTTCATCTGTTTCAGCAACAGCTTGTAGGATTGTTTCTTTTCCAGCGGTCTTTAGCTCATAGGAACTGATTTCTTTTTTGTCTGACCCTAGAGCCACGGCTTTTAAAGTGCCAGGAAGATAATTGATCTTGATGGAATAGAAACCATTATCGTTTTTCTTTTTCCTAGTAGTTAGGAGCTTTCCATTCTGATAAAGCTGAATATAATTAGCCTGGGAATAGATCTCTACCCTAGTTTTATGATTCTCTTCTCCCTCAAATGAGTAAGAATCCAAAGCCTGTGACATCTTCCAGGCGGAAGGCGAATGTTTAAGACGGTAATCTAAAGGAGAGACTACACCCATTGAAATCACTTCCTGATTCCAAGCGGTTCTTGAATAGGCCATTTCCCTATTCTCATCTCCGAGAAGATCTAGTCTTCCTGACCCGGCTGAAATCCAGCTAGCTTTATCAGTGAAGATCGACTTATCTTTGGCACTGACCCAGGATCCTATTCCGGCTTCACCTAAATAATCTAAAGCAGCCCAAACAAAATCCCCGACTAAGCGGTTATTCTTCTTAGCTAAAGCCATGAACTTGCCTTCTTCAAAGCAGAAGGTCTCAGTTCCTAGGACAAAACGGTTTGGGTATTTTTTTAAATCATGCTTATATCGGCTTAAACCATAGTTGTAACCGGCAATATCTAGGTGGCTAAAAGACTCTTTGGTGGTGACATCGGCTAAGTGTGTCCTGGCTATTTTTTCCATCATTTTGGCACCGAAGACATTGACGAGCTTGTTGAAGTGTTCTGAGCCAATGCTTCTTTGCTTCTCTTTAGTCCCTTGGCTGGCTTTCTTGTTGGAATAGACACCTAAATGAAGTCTAGCCATGAAGTTCATGGAAATGTTGACTCCACAGGTGACTGGTCTTGTTGAATCCAAGGAATGAAGGGCATCAGTTAGCATCTTAGTAAAAGCAGCGCCTTTCTTTGATTCGGTTTCGGAGACTTCATTACCGATTGAATACATAATGACTGAGGGGTGGGAATAGTCTTTGTCGACCATTTCTTTTAAATCATTTTGATAATTGGTGCTGACTTCATCAGCATAATCATATTTAGTTTTATGAATATACCAGCAATCAACATACTCATCGAGAACGTACATGCCTAATTCATCACAGGCTTTTAATAAAGCTTTGCTGCAGGGATTATGAGCCATTCTTAAAGCATTGTAACCAGCTGCTTTTAATAGTCTTACTTTTCTTCTTTCACTGAACTCGAAAGTGTTGGCACCTAAGATGCCGTTGTCGTGATGAATACAGCCACCTAATAAAATCACTCTACGGCCATTAATTAGAAGACCTTTTTCTTTATCAAGAGTTATTTTTCTGATTCCAAATTCTAAATTTTCTTCCTCGTTAGGAATTGTAATTCTTAGATGGTAGAGTCTTGGATTATTAGCTGACCATAATTCTGGATTAGAAACAGTAATATTGCTATCAATATTGGCAGTACTATCTATTTTCTCGGTATAAACAATCTCATTTTTATAATTGAATATATCAATCTTAGTACTAGTGATATCAGATAATTTGGCTTTGATATTGATTAAGCCTTTTTGGTAATCAAGAGTCGTGACTTTAATGCTATTGGGGATGATGTGATTCTTAGGAAGAATGTAGATGCTGACTGGGCGAAAGATTCCTGACCCTGAATACCAACGGGAATTAGGTTGTTCAGAATTATCGACAGTTACTTTAATTCTGTTTTTACCGTTAAGATTTAGATACTTTGTAGCTTCAAAGATAAAATCCGTATATCCATAGGAACGATAGCAGGCTTCTTTATAGTTGATATAGATATGTGCTTTCCTATACACACCTTCAAATTCAAGATAAACAATGGAATCAGGTTTGGAATCTAAAGTGAATTCTTTTTCATAGATGTATTTTCCACCAGCAAAATAGGAGATATTTACTCCCCCGGGATTGCTGATATTTCTTTTTTCTTTGATCATCGCATCATAAGGTAAGGTTACTATTATCTTCTTGTCTTCTTGGCTTTCTTTATAAAAATACCAGTTGTCATTGAAATCCATATAATTCACTCGCTTTTCTCTAATTCATATTCTAACTCTATTATTAATAGTTTTCATTTAAAAACTTGACTAATAAAGGGATTTAGGGAAAAAAGCTGAGATTATTAATTACTTGTTTTAGTAATAGCAGGATTGATAGGCTCTTCAAGTCTTTTCTTCAGTATCTTCTTAATAAGCATCAAATAAACTAAGGAGGTGACAACACCAGAGACAACATCCGCTATTAATTCTGCATAAAAGCAAGAAGAAGCTTCATGGGTTAAATAAGGTAAAAGAATCATTGCTGGAATTAGAAGTATTACCTTTCTATTTAAAGATAACCAAATAGAGTATTTAGCCTGTCCCATTCCTGTTAGTCCATCGACAAAGACATATTGGAAAGCTAAGGGTATGATTCCATACATATAGATTTGAATATACTTTACAGAGGCTATGATTATCTGCTCACTGTAGTCACTAGTGGAAAAGCCTAAGAACAGCTGGGCAAAAGGCTTACTTAGAAGGAAAGAGAAACCAAAGCAAAGGGTAGTAAAGACAACAGCCATTAAGAGAATCTGTTTCTCGGCTTTCTTGATTAAAGGAATGTTTTTAGCACCGTAGTTAAAGCCAAGAACTGGTTGAGTACCAGAAGATATACCTAATAAAGGTCCAGTAACTAAAGTTTCAAAGGCCTGAACAATGGTAGCTACCTCTATATAGAAGTCACCATCTTTTTCACCATACTTTTGAAGAGTGGAGTTAAGAAGAATAATAACGACTGAATCAGTAGCAGTAATAATAAAAGGAGAAAAACCTAGTTTAAGGATTTCACCCATGAGTTTTAGATTATAGTTGCCTAAGGATAGCTTTATCCTTGATTTTCTTAAGATAAAGAACATAGTTAAGCCAAAGGAAATAAATAGGCAGATAACAGTAGCAATAGCAGCTCCCTCTACTCCCATATGGAAGGCAAAAAGGAAAAGAGGATCAAGACCCACATTTAGAAGACAGGAAATAGATGTAGTCATCATGGCAAAGAAGGAATTACCTTGAGCAGTTAGAAACTGATTTAATCCTAAAGATATTATGGAGAAGAAAGTACCAATTAGGTAAATCATCATGTATTTTTTAGCATAAGGGAAAGATTCAGCAGAGGCACCAAAAGCATAAAGCATTGGATCAAGAGCTAGATAGAAGACAAGCATGATCAGGGCAGAGAGAACTATCAGCATCAGAAAGGCATTGCTGAGAATCTGTTTTGATCGCTCCTCATTCTTTTCTCCTAAGGCAATAGAAAATAAAGGGGCTCCACCTAGGCCGACTAAGAAAGCAAAGGAAGATATTAAAGTAGTGATAGGTGAGCAAACACCTAAACCTACAAGAGAGATTGAACCATAAGTTTCAATATTACCGACATAGATTCGATCAACGATGTTATATAAGACACTAACAAGTTGGGCAATCATTGCCGGAATCGCTAATTCGATGATGGACTTGAAGGTATTTTCACTGCCTAAATTGATACTTTTCATGTTGTAAGCGTTGATTATTGTACTCGTATTTTTTTAAAAAGAAACCAAATGTTAATGATATTAAGCGCTAATCTAAAATAACAGGATTTTAAAAGGTAGGAAGACAAGTGAAAGTCAGAAACAAACATAGAAAATAAAAGAAAGTCGCTACAACCTGGATTATTTTCGATGATAAAAGAACTTTGCTGTTTTCTTTAATTAAATTAATGATGATTAAGACAATGACTGAAACCAAAAGAGCTATTTCAAAATAAAAGATAGCAACAAAAATCGCAGAACCGCTATTGGTTAGACCTTTAAAAATCGAATACCAAAGAGTGAACTTATAATACTCGTCAGCATTAGTAGAAGGAACAATACCATTTACTTTAATGAAGGGAATAAAAAGAAGAATCAATAACAGGGAGGATAAACACAAAAGAAAAATCGGTATTCCGATTTCTTTTTTTGTCTTTAGAGAATCCGAACTAGAATTTTTTTCTTTCATTTTCAATATACTATTAAGATTATAGGTTAAAGATGAAAGAATAAGTAACTTTTTGAAAAATTATAGCAAATTAATGCCTTCTTTTTTGGCGTTGTCGGTTTCTTCTTGACTCCAAACAGAAGCCTGAACTTCTCCGATATGAATTTTGTTGAGCAAGATTAGGCAAAGCCTTGACTGACCGATTCCACCACCTATTGATAATGGCAGTTCATCATTGATAAGAGCCTTGTGGAAAGGCAAAGAAAGCCTATCCATGTTATTGGTAATACTAAGCTGTTTGATTAAAGAATCTTTATCGACTCTAATACCCATTGAAGAGATCTCAACGGCTTCTTTAAGAGGGGGATAATAAACAAGAAGATCACCGTTTAAAGACCAGTCATCATAATCAGGGGCCCTTAAGTCATGAGGGATACCATTTGAAAGCCTTCCACCTATCTGCATAATGAAGATAGTTCCATGCGCTTTGCTAAAAGAGGTCTCTCTTTCTTTCTGAGTAAGATTAGGATATTTCTTTAAGAGGTCTTCGCTAGTTATGAAGGTGACTTTCCTAGAAAAGACTTTGGAAAGACGAGGATACTCTAAAATAATCTTCCTTTGAGTTTTGAGAATAACTTTATTGATCTCATTGACGGTTTCTGTAAGGTATGAAATAGTTCTTTCTTTTCTGTTTATATGCTTTTCCCAATCCCATTGATCAACATAAAGGGAATGGATGTTATCTAGGGATTCATCTTTACGAATAGCATTCATATCACAGTAGATGCCTTGGTTAAGAGGAATTTTATATTTGGCAAGGGCATATCTCTTCCATTTTGCTAGGGAATGGACAATCTCTAATTCATCATTAAAATCATTGGGAACAAAACTAACGGGTCTTTCGATACCATTGAGGTTATCGTTAAGACCACTATCTTTTTTAACAAACAAAGGAGAACTAACTCTCATCAAGGATAGTTCATTGGCTAAAGCTTTTTCAAAATAGTCTTTAACTATCTTGATGCCTTTCTCCGTTTCAATAAGATTTAATTTGCTTTTGTACATGCTGCCATTCTAGTACCTTAGAAATTCAGTTTCAATTAGCTGGATTATTTAAAGATTAATAGAAGCCTATTTTTGATTTGAAAGTGCTTTATTGATAAAAAGGAAAAGGAAAATCTGCACTTAAAAAAGCAAAGCCTTTACTTTATAATACTTACCAAATTACTTTTCTTTAAAAAAATGTTTAGTCTTTTCAATGAGCTTCTTATAGACATGCTCAATCATCCATGGCTCAGTTGGTTTAGTTAAGACTTCATCGAAACTGAACCAGGCTAATCCCTTGTTTTCATCAGGCTTTATTTTTAAGGTGTCTTCTTCATTGGCTTCCAAAAGATAGGTCACGTTAAGATGCTGGTGGCAGTTAACATACTTACCTCTTTTATAATGTCCTAATACGTAAAGGCATTCAATTGAAAAGACCTTATCATCAAGGGCTTTGAAATTGCTGATTCCGGATTCTTCTTTAGCTTCTTTAAGGGCGACTCTTAAAAGATTATCATCTCCGTCAGCATGTCCGCCAATCCAGGACCAGGAATTATAAATATTATGAAAACACATAAGAATCTTGTCATGTTTCTCATTTACTATCCAGGCACTAGTAGTCATATGGGCCATAAGATTATCTCTTAATAGGCAATCCGGGTTTCTTTCAATGAACTGAAGAATAGCTTTCTTATCCTGTGCTTCTTCTTCATTTGAAGGAACATAATTTTCTATTTCGGTTTTATACATAGTTTCCTCTTTGCATTTAAAAATAATCTGTTAATACTATAACAGGTTATTGGGTGGAATTAAGTATTTAAATTAATCTGAAAAAGCCTTATTCAGAATTAAGGCCGTTTCTAAATAAGACTTAAATCAACTTAGTTTTCAAAAATAGAAGAATCTTTATCGGCTCCGACCTCAAAATGGTATTTAGCAATACCTAAATCAATTTTGGAATACATAGCAAGCCCAGGTTTAGCGATAACTTTTCCGTTATTGTATCTGAAATAGAATTTCTGCCGATTCATTGCAGTTGGGGCTAATAAAGCTGCATTTACTCTGTCTTTGAACCAAGAAGGAGAGTCATCGCCTATATTAGAGACGGCTTTTAGGTCTTTGGATTTATGCTGTATGCCTTGAACTGTTCCATACCCTAAAGGAACAACAATATAGATCCTTTCCCCTTTATTAATGGTAAAAGCATTGGGGATTTTCTTATATGTCATTAATACACAGCAGGAATTTAATCCTAGTTTCTGAGCTTCTAGGACGATTTTTTCTCCATAGTATCCAGCTTTTTCATCAAAGCCTTTCTTACCAACGATGGCTAAGTAGTTATTGACGTTAACAAACTTTCCATAGTGGGCCTTAAAGCAATCAAAGGCTTTAGGCTCATCAGTGACTAATTGAATGTTTAAGCCGCCTTCTTTGTTGCATTCAGCGATTACTTGATTAAGGGTAGCTTTGGTCTCTTCCTTGATAGGAATCTTAGAAATGAACGTACTGCATGTCTAGATTTAATAGCTTCTAGTGTTGTCATAAGATTACCTCTTTATGTTGATACTGCTCTTCATCATGGGTCAAATAGACGTATTGACAGTTCTTATCCAAAGCCAGATTCTGAAGTTTCTTCAAAGAGGCCAATTCTGCTTTCTTGTTCCAAGTAATTCCAGGTAGAATGAGCTTTTCATAGGAATCTCTTCCATACCCGCAGTCACCTGCTATCACTACGAATTTATTCCAATCACCGGTTATTTTGATTCCGGTCATTCCTTCTGAATGGCCAGGAAGAGGAAGAAGAATCACACTGACATCATCGAAGAGATCATATTCAGTATTCGGAAAGGTTTCTATTTTAATGTTCTTATAGAGTCTTCTTAAGTAACGGGGATTAAGTTTAGAGGCGGCTTGTAGCTCTTTCTGACTAGCTAGAATGTGCTTAGCATCTTTGACAAGCCGAATGCCTCCTACATGATCTATGTCCATATGGGTGAGGATAACATAATCGATATCTGAGGATTGATAGCCAAGCTTTTCTAATTGCTCACTAACCGCTTCATTAGCAGGTAGCTTTCCAGGCGAGGCAAAATAGTTTGCGATTCCCTCATACTTGAGAGGATGAGTCCTGATTTCAGTATCCCAGCCAGTATCGATAAGTATCAATCCTTTGGGATGCTCTATCAGGTAGGAAGTTACTGGAACATTGATTTGATGTTTCTTCCCTCTAAAGATACCAGTAAAAGCCAATTTGTTTTTCGATTTGTTACTGAAGGGAAGAGCTTCATCAACTTGAGTAGAGCCAACTCTTAGAACATGAATCTTAATCATCTTGGCTGACCTTTTCTGGACGTTCAGCCATCAATTTTTTAGCATGAGTAAGCATCAAGAGAAGATTATTCATAGCTTCTTCATCAGCATCAAAGTAATAGTAATTCTTAGTACCTTCTCTTCTTACTTTGACAATATGGGCATCTTTAAGCACTTTAAGATGATGAGATACAGCTGGGCGGGAAAGATTGGTCTCTTTAGTTATTTCGCCTACTCTTATTCCTTTACAAGGACCTTTTTCAGCATTCCTAGAATCATATACTGCCTGTTTTCATCACCTAGTGCCACTAAGACATCTTTGGAGTTTAAGAATTCTTGTCTTAGTTCTTCAATATCTTTTTGTTTATCCATGCTATGCGCTCCTAATGGTTCAATCGTTTAAACCATTATACCTGTCATTAAAAGAAATTAAACATCGGGAAAGAAAATCAAGAAGATTAAAAAAGCCCTTGAGTATTGATCAAAGGCTTTAAATTATGAAATTAAGCAGCTTCTACAAGTAAAGATTAAAGAGTCTCTGAATCAGGTTATATTCATAAACCCATTTAGCTGGAGTCATAACTGTGTCATCATCAAGATGCATCTGAGATATCACCCAGTCGCTGGCACCATTGTTTAAGGTGACTACAAAGGTGAAGCAATAAGAAGCAACAGCAATTAACAGTAAGGCAATACAAGCATAAGAGACTACACCTAGAAGCTTATCAAGCCATTTGACTAACTTGATGGATTTAGCTAGCTTTCCAATTACTCCCTTAAGAATAGCAAAGACTATCATGAAGACAATAAAGAGAACCAAGAATGATCCAATGATGAAGACTAAATTAGAGAGCGTCTGAGCAATATAGGTTGATAAGACAATATCAGTGGCGCCAGAAGGAATAAGCTTTTCTATAGAAGGAGTAATCATTCCCTGAATAGAGGAAGGAATACCAATACTTGTAAGAGCTGAACTTAAAACAGAATCAACATTATCAGAGATTGGTTGACCTAAAGCCGGGACCTTAGAGACGATTGCTGTATCAATAGAAGTAGTCAATCCTCCTCCCCACTTTCCATAGGTTAGATTGCCAAGTGGCTTAGCTAATAGGAAAGCAGCAATCAAGGAAACTGCTGTTCCAATCAAGCCAATAATACCTTTAGAGAAGCCCTTAAAATAACCGATTATGATGAAAATAAGCAAAATTGCCACATAAACTATTGTTATGTAATCCCAAGTCCATGTCATACCCTTTACCTCGTTTGTGGTAGTTTAACACGAGAGCTTTTTGTTTGAAATACTTTTCAATAAAACTAATGATGAAAGAGGTTAATTGCTTTCCAGTTAGAAAAAAATCAAATTTAAAAAACCTGGCTAGGGGGTAACCAGGTTTTTAACGAAACTAATAATATACTACTAAGCAGCAGGAGAAACTGTGGCTTTAGGATTATTGTTCTTAGCAGTTGTATCAGCTCCGGCAGGGAAGATAATACGGAAGATGAAGAAGAAGATAATCATGGAGATACCGCCAGTAAGAACAGTCTTAATGAGTGAATATAAAGCAGCAGCACCGCCGTTATAATCCATCGAATGAAGAAGCATAGGATTGATGAAGCCCCAGATAGCATTGCAGAATAGGGAAATTAAGACCCAACCGATGAAGTACCACATAGCCTGATACCAAGGATTGCCATGAGACTTATAGGTAATGTTTCTCTGTAAGGGGAAGTTAATGCATTGGGCAGTGAAGACAGCTATTTCATAGGCGATGAAGTTTCCAAGCCCACCATTAACCTGTATGACACCATTTTTATAGACAACAGGCTCATTGAATATGCCCCAAATCATATCAGTAGCACCATCGAATCCAACCTGATTCCAAGTCCAAAGATGAACCTGAGGCCAGACAAAGGCTGTTCCAGAAAGGTTGCTGAAAGCATTAGGAAGGAAAAGCATTAAGAGGAACTGCCAGATAGTGACACCTTCTGAGAAGACAATGAAGAAGAAAATCTGATAGAGCCATTTAGATAAACCCGGATGAGATATTTGAAGTTTTCTCCACCAGTTCATATAGCCTTGGCAGAATTTTGACTGACCGATGTTGAAGAAGAAGAGATGAATAATGGCACCTAAATCGTAACGCGATTCTAAAGCAGTACGCTTTTCGGAGACTTCGGCCTGATGTTTTACCCGATAGTTTTCAAACTCGGTTTCAATACGAGCCTTTTCTTTAGTCTTCTTATCAGCTAAATAATTTTTCTTATCATCTTCCGAAAGAGTTGCTAAATAAGCAGTTGCTTTATACTTAGCTTCTTTTTTAGCCTGCTTATCAGCTAAGGCTTTAGCTTTATCGTTTCTTTTATTTTCTTCATCAGCTTTTTTCTTTGCCTCAGCTTCTTCTTTCTTCTGCTCAGGAGTCTTAGCCTTTTCAAAGGCGGCTCTTTCCTTCTCTTCAGCTTTTTCTTTTAGGAAAAGCTCTTTTTCTCTTGCCTTGTACTCAGCAATGATTTTCTTCTTCTCTTCTTTACTGATTTTAGCTCTAGCCATGTTTATAGGCTCCTTTATTTAGCTAACTTATCGTTAGTATCTAACTTCTTGTCACTAGCTTTTTCAACCACGTGGACTTGGGAAGGATAAACTGGCTTTTCGGTTTGATTGCTATCAGTTGGTTTAGCTGCTTTTTCATTCTTCTTTTCATCAGCTAAGCTCTTTTTTAAAGCCTTAAGTTCCTTCTTGTTTCTCTTCTTTCCTTTAATCATTTGGTGAAGACCCTTGAAGAGATGTCCATTGAACATGGTGATCATGCCATCAAGCTGATACCAGCAGATTGCGCCACCTGTCATTCTGGAGATTCCTCTCATCGGCTGGAATTCCACACCCATGATTAAGGTATTAGAGAGATTGACGTTTCCGATTCCTCTTAGGAATTTAATAGCAAATCTAATAGCCCAGCTAAAGAATCTTCCAGTCCATCCTCTTGAATATCGTAATTCATTGACGGTGGTGTTATAGGTGACTTTGATTCTGTTCTTCTTAAAGAAATCATAGTGGCTATTTGGTATCTTTCTTCCCAATAAGGTAGTGAATTCCTCATCAGAGACATTAGCAGCCTCACCAGAATAATAAGAAGGAAGTTTAGTAGGATCATAGGGATTGATTTCAGTAGTTCCTTTAACATCCATTGTCTGAGATAGCTTGATATCAATTACCGAAGCTCCAATCATGATGTTATAGATACCGCCTTCAATCTCCCATTTGTTGGTACGGACATTGAAATAACGGAATGTCTTATCATCGAAATTGATTCTAACTTCCTTAGTCTCGCCTTTCTTCAGGAAGACTTTAGCAAAGCCTTTTAGTTCTTTCTTCGGACGGAAGATTTTGAGGTTGACTCCAGCCACGTATAATTGAGCAACTTCAGCGCCATCTCTTGATCCAATGTTTGAAATCTTGAAGGTGACACCCTTTTCATCAATCTTATAATCAGAATAAGAAAACTTGGTATAGCTTAATCCGTATCCGAAAGGATATTTAACTTGAAGGAGAGCAGTATCGTAATAACGATAACCGATATATAACCCTTCACGGTATTCAACAGTCTTTTCTTTTCCAGGGAAGTGAGAAGCGGAGGAGCAATCGTGATACTTATTAGGATAAGTTTCAGCTAATTTTCCGCTAGGATTGACTCTTCCAGTAATAACATTCAAAGTGGCTCTAGCTACTGCCTGACCACCTAAGTAGGTATGGAGCAAGGCTTCACATTCATCAGCCCATCCTAATTTTACCGGAGCACCACAGGCTAAGACAGCAACAATTTTATTTCCGGCTTTAGCTAATTCTTTAACACAGTTAACCTGATTCTCAGGGAGATTAAGATTAGCTCTATCAAGTCCTTCAGCCTCAGTTAATTCATCTAATCCCAAATAAAGAAGAACCACATCGGCTTTAGAGGCTAATTCTAAAGCTCTCTTTAAAGCTTTCTTGTCTTTTTTTCCGTAACGGTCGTAACCGGCTTCATATCCGATGAAATCCAATTCAGGGAAATACTTCATGGAATCAAGGGTATTCTCAAGTCTTGTCGGATTGACAACTGAGGAACCGGCACCTTGATATCGGGGCTTTTTAGCAAAATCACCAATGATTGCAATCTTAGTTCCAGGCTTTAAAGGAAGAATGCTGCCTTGGTTCTTTAAAAGGACCATACTTTGTTCAGCACATTTCTGAGCTACTAAATTATGGGCATCAACATTAAAGTCATGTTTCTTTCCGTCACTAAAGACTTTATTAGTATCTCTAGCTAAAGAAATATAGCGATCAACATCTTCATCCAAGACAATTTCAGCTAATGTGCCATTTTGAACAGCTTTAATAACTTCTTTGACGGTATCGCCGTTGTTGCCAGGCATTTCTAGTTCATTGCCGGCGACTAAACCTTTGATACGGTCATTTTCTCCGCCCCAATCAGTAACGACTACTCCTTGATAGCTCCACTCATTTCTGAGAATATCACGCATAAGGTGCATATTCTCATTAGTGTGGGTGCCATTAACCATATTATAAGAAGACATCAGTGCCTTAGGATGTCCTTCTTTGACTGCGATTTCAAAACCGGTAAGATAGATTTCTCTTAAGGTTCTTTCATCGACAACCGTATCTATAGTCATACGACTTAACTCTTGGTTGTTGCAGCAGAAATGCTTAATACAGGCTGAGACGCCATTAGATTGAATGCCCTTGACATAAGAAGCAGCCATCTTTCCAGCAAGATAGGGATCTTCGGAGAAATATTCGAAGTTTCTTCCGCAGCGAGGATTTCGTTTCATATTCATACCAGGCCCTAAAAGAACATTGACTTTCTGAGCCACTGCCTCTTCTCCTAAAGCCTTACCTAACTCTTCGCCTAAACTTAGATCCCAGCTCGAGGCCATTGTGGCAGCTGTAGGAAAGCAAGTAGCCTTAACTGATTCATTTAATCCAAGATGATCAGCTGCAGCCATCTGTTTTCTAATACCATGAGGGCCATCGGAAAGGAACATCGATGGAATGTTCTTTTCTTCGTTTCCCTGGCTCTGCCAAAAGTCTTTACCGGAAGTCAGGTTAGCCTTTTCTTCTAGTGTCATGGAATCAATAGTTTCTTTGTTTTTCATAGTTTCCCCTACTTTTAAAATCAAAAAAAGATAAACATAGTCTATTAAAATTTAAAAGCGCTTACCATGAAATTGACACGACTTGTCATTTTTGTGTCGTAACTTGCAATTATTAATGATTCTAAATCGATTAGTAACTTGGTCAGGAATGAATGACTGAGACTTTTCTATTTCAAAAATTGCTTATCTAACATGAAATGTTTAAAAGAAAAAAAGGATTTTTCCTAAATCCATGATAGAATAGAAAAAATTATGTACAAACTTGCACTAGTAGAAGATTTGGCAACTGATCGGGAAGAACTATTGAAAAAGCTTTCACAGTATTAAAAAGAAAACTCTATAGGGCTTTCTATTACTTGTTTTGATGATGGCTTGAAATTCTATAGTAATTATGAAGCAAGTTTTGATATTATCTTTACCGATATCGAAATGCCTTATATGAATGGTCTTGATGCTGCTAAGAAAATTAGAGAGTTTGATAAGAAGGTTCAGATAATCTTTGTTTCTAAGGCTGCTCAGTATGCAGTCCGTGGCTATGAAGTAGATGCAGTTGGTTATGCTTTGAAGCCTGTCTCTTTCTTTACTGTTTCTGAACTTTTGAATAAAGCTATCAAGAAGCTTTCTATCTTAGAAGATGACTATATTGTTTTTTTATGACGGTAATGGTCTTAGAAAGATTTCAATTCCATCTATTGTTTTCATTGAAGTAAGAGACCATGATTTGTATTACCATCTTGATGACAATAACACTTATTGCAATAAAAGAACTCCTCTTTCTTCTTTGGAAGAAAAGATAAAGAATAAAGGGTTTTCTAAATGCAATAACTGCTATTTGATTAATCTCAAGTTTGTTAAGATGATTAAGAAAGATTCGATTCTTGTCGGTAATGAAGAGCTGCCTTTGAGCAGAGGCAAAAAGCGTGATTTTGAAAAAGATTTCATTAGCTTTGCGGGGGAATATTTATGATTAATTGGTCAGCAACTGGCTATAACTTTGTCCGCTTTGTTATTCCTTTCTTTGTAGCGGCAATTATGTTTATGCTTAAGACTGAAAAGAGAGATCATTTTGTTTTGCGCTTAATCTCAGGATTAATTGGCTTTGCTGGATTAGGAATTCTAGTTTGCGGGTTTTCAGAATACTTAAAAATAGGTTCTTGGTTTTATATTCATTTCTTCCTGGTTATGGTTATTGGCTCCTTATTTATTTGGTTTACAAACAAAATCTCTATCAAGGAGTCTTTGTTCTTTATCGTGGCAGCTTACAATATCCAAAATTTAACCGATAACTTTAATTGTCTTATCTTCTTCCAAGCCGGAAAGCCCTCTTCAATGGTATTTAATTGGCTGATATTCTTGCTTCCTTATTTAGTTACTTATCCTTGCTATTACTTTTTCTTTGTTAGAAAGATTAACTCAAAGTGTTCTGATATCATGGACAACTGGAAGTTTGTGGCCATTTTTTCAATTGTAGTAGGATTAGTCTATTTGCTTAGTATGTATGCTACTTTGATTTCACCTTTAATCTTTGGGACTTCCGATGATAATATTTCTTTGAGAATGTATGCTATCATTGCTTGCGGTCTGTCGCTATTACTGCAGTTTAATGTCTTTAATAACACTTCCCTAGAAGTTGAAAAGAAGAGTCTTGAACAAGTCATAGAGACCGAGAACGACAACAACTTAAGAAATCAGAAGAACTATGAATTACTCAGCATGAAGATTCATGACCTCCGTCATCAGATACGTGTTCTTAAAACCAAAACCGATTCCGAAGAGATTAAAGCTTCGTTGGATTCTTTAGAGAAAGATGCTCATTTCTTTAATACTTCGGTAAAGACTGGTAACAGCGCTTTGGATTCTGTTCTTTCTGATCGGTCATTATATTGCTCTCAAAATAATATTACCTTCTCTTGCATGGCTGATGGCGCTAAGCTTTCCTTTATCAGTGATGGCGATATTCTTTCTTTGTTTGGCAATGCTATTGATAATGCAATTGATGCGGTAGAACAGGCTCCAATTGAGAAAAGAAACATTACTATCAATGTCAAATCCAGCAACAATTTTATTATTATCCGTTTTGATAATTATTGTGAAACCCTTGTCGAATTTGTCGATGGTTTACCTCAGACAACTAAGGATAAAAAAGACCTTCATGGTTATGTCACTAAGTCTATTGCTTTCATTGTCGAAAAGTATAAAGGAAAACCAGTATTTAACCAAAAAGACAACATTTTCAGCGTAAATATTGCTATTCCTATTCCTGAATAACCCTTTGCAAGTTACGGCAGGTTTAAGACCACATAGGGCTGAATTGCTCAGCCTTTTTTGATGAATGATAAGATGTTACCGCTTACAGGGAAACCGATTATTTTTTAAACAGTTTCCTATAAGGAGGAAACACTTAAATGGACGAAAAAGAAGAAGTTAAGACTCAATCAACCACCCAAAAGCCTAAGAAGTTAAGAATGCGTGGCGGGAAGTTTGCTGGAATTGTTTTGCCTTTATCTACCTTAGCAATTGCTTTAGCTATTGCTCTTCCTGTTTTAGGAGATAGATTCCATGTCTCTATTGATACCGCCATGGGTAAAACCATCTTAGGACAAGGTCAGTTACATGTTGTCAAAGCTGAAGGCAGTGAAGACTGGGATACTGAATACAACACTTCTAAGTATTCCAACACTACTGATTCAAGAGCTGCCGGCGCTTCTACTACTGAAAAGCTCTGTGACGACGGTTTTGTTCTTTTAAAGAACAGCAATAAGACTTTGCCTTTAGCTACTACAACTACTATTGCTCCCTTTGGAGCCGGCTATCAGTCTCCTGTCTATGGCGGATCAGGTTCTGGAAACGTCAACACCAGCGATGACTATATTGTTACTCCTAAAGAAGCTTTATCCAATGATTTCGCTTTAAATACTGCTATTGATGGATTGACTTCTGGTGCCACTATTGAACAGTTAACTGCGGCTGAGGGAACTACGGCTATCAGTGATTCTTTTGGCGGAAGAAACACTATCTATTACATCAATTCTTCAGTCTATTCAGGACATGAAAGGGCCTGCAGCGGTTCTACTGCTGTAGTGATGATTTCTAGAGGCGGTCAGGAAGGTCAGGATTTAAAATCTGATGCTTATTCGGATGGAACTAAACATCAATTAGCTTTATCTGATTATGAAAGAAACACCATCAAGTTTGCTCACAACAATTGTGAGAAAGTTGTTGTCATTATCAACTCTTCCAATGTTATGGAATTAGGTGAACTCGAAGATGGCGATTTAAAGGATAGCGTTGATGCCATCCTTTGGGTTGGCGGTCCTGGTTCTACTGGTTTCCAGTCGATGGCTGATATTCTTTGCGGAAAGATCAACCCTAGCGGAAGAACTTCCAACATTTATCCTTAGAGTCTCTTAAATGATCCGGCCACTAAGAACTTTGGTGATTTCACCTACAATAATGTCACTGGCTCAGATGGAACTACTAAAGTTGGTTACTTCGAATATGAAGAAGGAATCTATGTTGGCTATAAGTACTATGAGACTGCTAGTGCTGAATCCTACCTTAATTACGATGATACTGTTGTCTATCCTTTTGGCTATGGTTTAAGCTACACCACCTTCAATCAGGAATTGACTAATGTCACTCAAAAGGGTAACGATATCACTGTCACTGTTAAGGTCACTAATACTGGCACTGTCGCCGGCAAGGATGTTGTTGAGATTTATTATGCTGCTCCTTATACTTCCTACGATAAAGAAAACAGCATTGAAAAGTCTTCTAAGAACTTGATTGATTTTGGCAAAACCTCAACTTTAGCAGCTGGTGCCAGCGAAGATGTTTCTGTCACCTTTGGCAAAGATGAAATGGCATCTTATTCCTATAAGCATGATAATGGTGATGGCACCAAGGGCTGCTATATCCTTGAAGCAGGTGACTACACTATCTATGCTGGTAAAGACTCCCATGATAGTTGGGGCAATGATACTGTCAAGATTGGAACTACTGAAGTCTATGACAACGATAATCCTCGTCAGTCCGAAAAGGATAGTCAGTCTATCTTGAATGACGATGGCACTGCTTCTGATACTCCTGAAAAAGCTAAAGCTGATTCTAGTGCTAAATTTGTTGCTGCCACTAATCAATTTGAGGAATCGAATTCTTATATGGAGCAGTCAGATATTACTAATTTATCTCGCTCTAGTTTCTCTACTACTCAGCCTACTAAACCGACTTCTACCTCAAAGGATTTAGGATCTACTTATGTTACTAACTACAACAATATGAGCTCTGCTGGTTTCAATGTTGAGACTAATGCTGATATTGGCAATGTCTCTACTTCTAAGGCCTATGACAATAGCGATGTCACAGTCGAAGACAGTGGCTATACTCTTTCTAACTTAAGAGGCAAGAGCTACTATGATTCTGAATGGGATACTTTGCTCAATCAGATTGATTATTCTGATTCTACTGTTCAGACTGAATTAGCTACCATGCTCTATTATGGAGCTTATAACACCGCTGTTCTTAATTGTGTTGGCAAGGTTTCCACTAAGGATTATGATGGTCCTGCCGGTTTCTCTTCATTTATGGATATCAGCTCCTCTTTCTTAATGAATGACTACTGCTCCGAAGTTGTCATTGCTTCCACTTGGAACAAGGATTTAGCTAAGGAAATGGGTAATTCAGTTGGTCAGGAAGCTATTACTTATGGCCTTTCTGGGTGGTATGCTCCAGGATTAGATACTCATCGTACGGCATTTGGCGGACGTAACTTCGAGTATTATTCTGAAGATGGCGTCTTAGCTGGAAAGATTTCTGCCAATGTTGTCTCTGGTTCTGCTGATCAAGGCTGCTATGCTTACATCAAACACTTTGCCATGAATGAGCAGGAAACTCGCCGTAATTTAAGCAGTATGTGGGCTAACGAACAGGCTATCCGTGAAACTTATCTCAAGCCGTTTGAAATCTGTGTCAAGGAAGCTAGATCTACTTTAAATTACACCTCTGATTCTAAAGGAACTAAGTCTTCTAAGGTTGTCCGTGGCTGTTCAGCTGTCATGACTTCCTACACCATGATTGGAACTAAAATGTCTGCTTCTAACTATTCTTTGACTAATAGTGTCTTAAGAGATGAATGGGGCTTTGAAGGTATGGTCATTACTGACTTTGGTCCTGCTGTCAACTATGATGCCATGATTAGATCCGGAAATGATTTCCTTCTCAATGCCAGTTGGACAGGTGAGCCGGCTAAGATTACCTTCTTAACTGATTACACTTCCAATACTGCTAAGCACACTTTAAGACAGTCTGTTAAGAATATCTGCTACACCGTTGTTAATTCCAACGCCTATAACGGCATTGCTCATGGATCAACTTCATATCGTGATATCTCTGGATGGAGAGTCTTACTCTATTGCCTCTCTGGTGTCTTCTCTGTTGCTGCCGCGACCGGAATCGGCTTCTCGGTTTACTATCTCCTTGATTCTAAGAATCATCCCGAAAGACATAAGCCTAAGGCTGTTAAGAACAAGTAGTTAATTGACTTCTTAAAGGGGGCACTGCAAAAAGTGCTCCTTTTTGTTTCTTTAAAATTATATTATGAGGACATTAACCTAGGAATTTCAAAAAAAGGAAGCACAACAATTTTAAAAATTTGCTTATGATTCTTTAACTATTTGCAAAAAAGAGGTTTAAAAAGAACCTCTCGAGTAAGATAATAATTAAAGAATAAAAAACTAAGGCATTTCATGAAACATATATTTATCATAAATCCTAAAGCCGGAAAGTCAGATCATGAGAAAGAAACTATTTCTTTTTTAAAAAAATATGATGGAATTATCGACTATGAAGTCTATGTTACAAAATACAAAGGGGATGGCGAAAGATTTGTTAAAGACTATCTTTCTAAAGCTTCAGCAGATGAGAAAATAAGATTCTATGCCTGCGGCGGAGATGGAACCATGAATGAAGTAGTCAATGGCTGCTTCTCTCATAAGAATGTTGAGCTTGCTAGTTATGCAATTGGCAGCGGAAATGATTTCAGTAAGAATTTTGGCGATTTAGAGAATTTTAAAAACTTAGATAAATTGATTAATGGTACTCCTAAGTTAGTTGACTGCTTAAGAGTCAATGGCCGTATATGTATGAATATTGCTAATTGTGGCTTTGATGGCGAAGTAACCTATTTGATGCAAAAGTTTAAGAAACTTCCTTTAATGTCAGGACCATTCTGCTATTATCTCAGTGCTTTTACGGCATTATTGTTCAAGGTTAACCAGTACATGAAGGTAAAAGTGGATGGTAAAGTCATCCATGATAGTAAGGCAATGCTGATAGCTATTGCAAACGGCTATTGCTATGGTGGCGGTTTTTACTGCTGCCCGGAAGCTAAAGTGGATGATGGCTTAATTGATATTTGCCTTCTTAATAAGATTTCTAGATTTAAAGCGGCACCTCTAGTTAAAGTCTTCAAAGCCGGTAAACATGTTAACAATCCTAAACTAAGTAAGACAGTCACATATGTAAGGGGCAAAACTGTTGAATTGGAATCAAATAAGAAACTAGCTTATGCAATTGATGGTGAGGTTTTTAAGGATAAAAAGTTAAGTGTTTCTATCCTGCCTTCCTCAGTAGAATTTGTAGTGCCTGCTTTAGAAAAATAGATTAATTTAATTTAAGAACTGATACTTAATAGATAAAGCAAATTTTTAAATATAATGCAAGTGTTAATAAGTGAAGCTTCTTAATTGTAAATACATTTAATGATATTTAGAATTATATTTTCTTTCATAGCTTTTTAGTAGACCTTTAAATTTAAATATAAAGGTTGATTTTGTTTTTATTTGTATTATGTTAGTTATTGTTTAAGTAAGCAATTATTTGAAACTTTGATGTTAAAACTATCTGAAAGGAAAAAATTATGCTATCAAAGAAAAAGTCTTCTACTTTTTTTTGCTCTTATTGGTCTGTCTTTAATCTTCTCATTAGGAAGTTGCAAGAAGGCTGATAATTCTTCTTCTCCAGTCACTTCATCTAGCACAAGTGAGACTAAGGAAGAATATACCATTACCTTTATGAACTATGATTATACTCTTCTAGAGAAAGTCACAGTCAAAGAAGGTGAAACCGCTAGCTATTCTGGCTCCACACCTACTAAGACTGGTACTGAGTTCAATTATACTTTCCATGGCTGGGATCACGATTTAACTGACGTCAAAGAAAGCTTTGAAACATTTGCTCTATATGATGTTTCCTATAATTATTCGGATACGGGGTGTTACTTACACTTTATATGAAGAAAAAAATGTTTATTCAGTAACTGGATATGATGAAGATACCATAAAACCAGCTACTATTATTTTAAGAACCTATGATGATCTTCCAGTGACTTCCATTGCTGATGAAGCCTTCTTTTTAGCAAGCGATTTAGTAGCTGTAAAAGTTCAGGATAGTATTCTTTCGATTGGTAATAATGCTTTCTATTCTTGTCAGGAGTTAACTTCAATTTCCTTACCTGATTCGTTAACCTCTATTGGGGGAAGGGGCCTTTTCTTCCTGTCAATCATTAGAAACTATAACCATTCCTAAGAATGTCACTTTTATTGGCACCTCTGTTTTTGATAACTGCGACTCTTTGAAAGAAATTGATGTTGTCGCCGATAATAAAAACTATGCTTCGAAAGACGGAATACTTTATAACAAAGACTTTACTACTCTTCTTGCCTGTCCGGCTGGAAAGTCAGGTGTGGTTAGTATTCCTAACATGGTAACTTCAATAGCTGAATTTGCCTTCTTTTACTGCGATAAAATAGCCGCGGTTGTTTTACCTGCTTCTTTAACTACTATCAGTAATAATGCTTTCTATTTCTGCACTAGCTTAAGAAGCCTTATTGTTCCTGAATCAGTAACAACTATTGGTGCTCATGCATTCGCTTTCTGCAACCTTCTGAATATCTATTTTGAAGCTAGCGAGATTCAAGACGGCTTTGACAATGATTGGAACTTCTCTAATTGCTCCTATTACTTTGATGCCGTTAAAAGCACCAATGATGATGGCTTTGAGATTGTTTCCTATTCTACAGATGAAGGAACATCTGCTATTGTTACAGGCTACAGTGGCTCAGCTTCTACTTTGACTATTCCATCTTCAGCTTCTAACAATCAGATTAAGGGCATTGCCGATTATGCTTTCTATAACAATGAGACGATCAAAAATGTCACTATTCCTAAAAGTGTTTCTTATTTGGGAATTGGGGCCTCTTCCGGTGCTAGCAACTTAGAAACAGTTTCTTTAGAAGCTAACATTGAAACTATTAATCCTTATGTCTTCCTTAACTGTACTTCTTTAACTAGTGTTTCTTTGGCTGAGACAATTACTAGTATCTGGATTGCTAGCTTTGCTTTGCCAATTGCTATAAGCTTGCTGATCTTGATTTAGGTTTATCCATCGATACTATTGGCCAATATGCTTTCTCTTACTGCTTTTCTTTAGCTACTATTTCTCTTCCTAGCACTCTTACTAATATTGATAGCTATGCTTTCTTACATTGCTCCAAACTTAGTTCTCTTGTATTGCCCTCTAGTATCACTTTAGGAGACTATTCTTTTGGTTACTGCACCTCTTTAGCTTCACTTAGTCTTCCTTCTGATATTACTTTAGGCAATAACGATTTTGTGAGCTGTGATGCTCTTACCGATATTGCTTTAGGAACTGGATGTACTGCTTATGAGTTAGTAGATAGCGGCTTATATTCAATTGATGAAGCCAGTAAGGAATTAACTTTATTGTTCTATCCTTCAGGTAAGACTGGAAACTATACCGTTTCTGATAATACAGTTTCCATTTCAGATTATGCCTTCTATCATTCCTCTTTAACTTCAATTACGATTCCTTCAACTGTTACTTCAATAGGTCTTTCAGATTATCATGTCTTTGATGGAGCATCCAAGCTTACTTCTATTAATGTCTCAGCTGATAATACCCTCTTTAAGTCAACTGACGGAATTCTTTGTTCAATAAATACTGTTGATGATGAGACTACTACTGTTTTATTAGCTTATCCCTCCGGTTTAACTGCTACTTCCTTTACTGTTCCTGATCCTGTCGATTCAATCGGAACTTCTGCTTTTGCTGAAACTAAGGCTTTGACCGAAGTGAATATCCCTAAAGCTACTAGTCAGGTGGGACAATATTCCTTCTATAAATGCACCAACTTAATCAACATCAATGTTGCTGATGATAATGAAACACTTTTTGATATCGATGGCGTCTTAGGTAATATCTTCCTAGATGTTCCTAGCTTACAACTTTACCCGTTAGGTAAAACCAGTGATACCTATTCGGTCCCCACTAAATTTGCTAGTATCAGCCCATATGCTTTCGAAGACTGCAAACTTAATGAGATCTTTATTCCTTCTACCGTTGAATATTAAAGTATTGGTATTTTCTACAATTGCACTGATCTAGTGGTCTTCCTTGGTGCTGAATCACCTGATTACTTAAAGTGGGATATTGAATGGAATATAACTAATCTTAAAGTCATTTATGGCTGCCATTCTCTTCCTGCTAACAATTAATAAGATAGAATTAGTAATTAAAAGAAGAACGGGCCTAAACCTGTTCTTTTTTAAGGAGCATTTAGTTTAGTGACTATTATTGCAATGGTTTTATAAACTGATTTAAGTTAAAGTTTTGATGAATAATTTGATGGCTAAATTATTTAGTTTTCAAAGAAGGTCAGCTATATTTGATTTATATATATATATTTTCTAACAAGTCAAATATTGTATAAAAATTATTATTTTTGAGAAGGATAAACCAAAGTGTTGCTGCATGACTTCAAAGTAGTATAATCATCCCGTTACATTGTGACTGTTCAAGAGTCTGCCATGATGACAATGTAACAATTCCCTTC
>ENA-UOOK01000835-UOOK01000835.1-fermentation-metagenome-genome-assembly--contig:-NODE-835-length-41296-cov-5.490410_pt1 | contig 41296 bp, 34 predicted proteins | sample MGYA00245777_ERZ724023 | MGnify/ENA primary metagenome ERZ724023 (study PRJEB28704, sample SAMN03018312) | fermentation metagenome | biome: anthropogenic terrestrial biome; feature: soil; material...
GAGTCGGCAAGTCCCGGAGGCCACAGCAGCTGGTCGTTCGGAGCGGCATCACTTAAGCTAAACTGCTGGAATTTATGCCGCGAGAATCGACAGACCAATATTTTCCAAGTAGTGCCTAAAGGAATGGGAAGATAAATGGCGTATATTTAAGGGAAACAACCAAAGTAGTTTTAGGCTTTTTGCAAAAAGCCCGGTTTTGGTGGTTTCAAGAAGGAGGCATGACAGATGAATTCAGGATTTAAAGTGGGGTTAATCATTGGAGTATCCCTAATTATCTCGGCAGTGATCTTTGGCTCCTACTTTTACCAGGCACAAAGTCCGGGACAGACTATTAGTGTAGTGGGGGCGGCCTCCCAAGACTTTGAAGCGGATACGGTCAAATGGACACTTAACGTTGAAGAGGATGTGGTCGGTGACAATTTACAGGAAGGTTATGATAAATTAAAAGCCGTCCGCGAACGAATCTTCGGTCTGCTGGCAGCAAAGGGGATTGACCGCGAAAGCATCACGATGAAACCGGCCCAGGTTTATAAGGAATATGATTATAACGCGAACGCCCGGATCTTTAGAGGATATCATTTTCAGCAGACGATCTATGTCATTACCGACCAGGTTGATACGGTGGAACAGATGGCTTTTGATCCAGTGGAACTCTTAGATGGCGGGACGATCAATTCGCATTTGGAATATTTTTATACCGAGATTGATGATTTAAAGAAAGAACTGGTTGGGGCGGCGACCCTCAATGCCAAGGAACGGGCAGAAAAGATGCTTGAACAGACTGATGCGAAGCTAGGCAAGATGATCTCAGTCCGCTCCGGGGTTTTCCAGATTACCGAACCCAACTCAACCAGGGTTGAAGCCGGCGGGATTCATGATACTTCTACACGTAAAGAGCAGATTCGGGTCACCGCCCATGTTACTTTTACGCTTAAATAGTTTTGTTTCGGATCAAACTAAAGGACTGTAATAAATAAAAAGCAACCGGCATGTTCCCGGTTGCTTTTTTTAAACCTATTTAGATTTATTTTTGGAGTATACATCGAATGCGACAGCCATTAAAAGGACAAAACCCTTAATGGTCATCTGCCAATCGATGCCAACGCCCATGATTGACATCCCATTATTGAGCACACCCATGACCAAGGCACCGATGATGGCACCAATCACCGTGCCAATCCCGCCGGTGGAGGAGGCACCGCCGATAAAGCAAGACGCAATGGCATCCATTTCGAAGTTAGTACCAAGCAGTGGAAAAGCCGAATTGGTACGGGAAGCAAAAGCAATCCCGGCGACTGCAGCTAAAACTGCCATATTCAAGTACACAAAGAAAAGCACCTTATTGGTATCAATCCCCGAAAGTTTAGCAGCTTTCTCATTACCACCTAACGCATAGATGTAACGGCCAGGTACTGTTCTGGTGGTAAAGAAATGATAGGCAAAGATCAGAACCCCAAGAATAACCAGGATGATGGGGATCCCCTTATGGGCAGCCAGCGCATAGGCAAAGAGGTTGATCGCTAAGATTGTAATGAGAATTTGCATAAGAAACAGCGAGCGGGGTATGATCTCCGTATTATTTTGGATCTTTCTTTTGCGATTCTTAATTTGGACATAAAGGAGAATGAGTGAGAGAATCCCCGAAACAACGATGGGGGTCAGATTTAAATTAGGAATAAAAGGGAATAAATCCGGGATATATCCGGAACTTATCATCTGGAACGATTTCGGGAACGGTGATAAAGTCAGCCCTTTTAAGATGGTATTGGTTAGTCCGCGGAATAGAAGCATCCCTGCTAGGGTTGCGATGAAGGGAGGGATCCGTACATAAGCGATCCAAAATCCCTGCCATATACCGATCACGACACCAATCAGTAGACCAATTAAGATCGCCAGCGGGACGGCTATTTTTTGTTCGATGATCAATGTACCCATGATGGCGGCGGTGAAAGCAGCCACCGAACCGACCGAAAGATCGATATTACCACCGGTCAGAATACAGAGGGTCATCCCAATGGCCAAGATTAATACGTAACTGTTTTGCAGAATAAGATTAGTCACATTCATCGGTACTAAAAGAATGCCGTTAGTCGCAATCTGGAAAAATAACATGATGACAATCAAGGCAACAAGCATCGCATATTGACGCATATTGGCTTTTAAGGTATAGCCAATTGTGGCAAATTTAGCCGGTTTTACATTTCCATTTTCCATCAGGAACACCCCCTATTACTATGCATAATACATTTCATGATCTTTTCCTGTGAGGCTTCTTCTTTAGTGAGCTCACCGACGATTCTCCCTTCGTTCATCACATAGACCCGATCACAGATGCCCAAGACTTCCGGGAGCTCGGAGGAGATAAAAATGATGCTTTTGCCTTCGTCAGCTAATTGGTTGATGATGGTATAAATCTCGTATTTAGCGCCGACATCGATCCCCCGTGTCGGCTCATCCAGAATTAAAATATCCGGAGCGGCAAAGATCCATTTCGCTAGTACCACTTTTTGTTGATTACCGCCAGAGAGGTTTTGGACCTTATGAAAAATACTAGACGACTTAATATTAAGTTTCTTCCGGTAGGTCGTCGCCGCTTTGTTCTCTTGGTCATCATCAATGACCCATCGTTTGCTGATTTTGCGCAAGCTAGACAAAGATATATTGTGTTTAATGTCTTCAATCGCAATGAGGCCGGCACTCTTCCGGTCTTCGGTAACATAAGCCAAACCATTATTAATGGCTTGTTGGACATTATTGATCATCAGTTCTTTGCCGTCTTTGAAGATTTGCCCGCTAATATATTTGCCATACGCTTTTCCGAAGACGCTCATGGCAAACTCGGTCCGTCCTGAACCCATCAGGCCCGAGATGCCGACAATCTCTCCTTTATGTACTTTGATGTTGACATCTTTAATCACTTTCCGCCCTTCGATTTGCGGATGGTATACATTCCAATTCCTGACTTCAAAATAAACATCACCCATTTTTGGCGTGCGTTTCGGGAATCGATCCACTAGTTCCCGACCAACCATTCCTTTGATGATCCGGTCCTCGCTGATCTCATCGTGATTGACTTTAAGCGTTTCAATGGTGGCCCCATCACGGAGGATGGTGATGGAATCAGCGACTTTGACTACCTCGTGTAATTTATGGGAGATGAGGATAGAAGTAAGCCCGGTTTTTTTCAGTTCCAATAACAGTTGTAACAGATTATTCGAATCTTCCTCATTGAGTGCGGCCGTCGGCTCATCTAAAATTAGGAGTTTAACCTCTTTAGCAAGGGCTTTCGCAATCTCGACCAATTGCTGTTTGCCGACGCCCAGGTCTTTAATTAAGACATGGGAGTTTTCCTTGAGACCGACCTTTTTCAGGATCTGCATCGCGTCAAGATGAGTCTTCCCCCAATTAATCACCCCGGACCGGGCCCGTTCATTGCCGAGAAAAATATTCTCGCCGACGGAAAGGTAGGGGATGAGGGCAAGTTCTTGGTGAATGATGGCGATCCCGATTTTTTCACTATCTCTAATCCCTTTAAAGGTGCAATTTTCACCCTGGTAGATGATGTCCCCGGTATAGGTGCCATAAGGATGAACGCCGCTGAGGACATTCATGAGCGTGGATTTACCAGCGCCGTTTTCGCCGACAAGGGCATGGATCTCACCGGATCTTACTCTGAAATTGACATTGTTCAGGGCTTTTACCGCCCCAAAACACTTGGTGATATTTTTCATCTCAAGGACAGTTTCCATATTATCCCATCCTTTGTTTGTTCAAGTTCGCGTATGGATGTTTAAATAAAGTTGCCGGGCAGATTCTGCGAAGAGAATCTGCCCACAACAACCTTGTAACTAACAATGTTATGCCATAACTAAATGATTATTGAAGATCGGATTCCTTATAGTATCCGCTGTCGATCAGGAGCTCTTGATAGTTATTGGCATCTGCATAAACAGGGTCGCAAAGGAAGGAGGGCACATATTTGACGCCGTTGTGATACGTTTTCGTATCATTGACCGGGGCGTCTTCGCCCTTCATAATGGCTTCAACCATTTCAACAACTTTTTCCGCCAGTGTTCTGGTGTCTTTGAAAATCGACATTGATTGTTCCCCGTTGATCATGGCAATAACATTTGGTTTATCACAGTCTTGACCGGTAATGACTGGATAGGGCTTATCGGCAGTACCGTAACCTGCGTTCCGGAGGGAGGTGATAATGCCAATCGCCAGACTGTCATTGGGAGAAAGCACAGCGCTAAGCTTCCGGCCGGCTGCATAATGGGCGGTGATCAGATTATCCATTCTGGCTTGGGCATCCGCCGATTTCCATCCATGGATCGCGATTGTCGTAAACTCCGTCTGGCCGCTGGGGACCACTAGTTTTCCGGCGTCGATATACGGCTGAAGAATACTCATGGCGCCGCCATTGAAAAAGAGGGCATTGTTGTCATCCGGGGAACCGGCAAACAATTCAATATTAAAGGGCCCAGCATTATCCTCCAAGCCGAGTTGCTCTTCGATATATTGACCTTGAATTACGCCGACTTGGAAATTATCAAAGGTTGCATAGTAGTCTACATGTTCGGAGTTCATAATTAAGCGGTCATAAGCGATGACCTGGATATCGTTTTCAGCGGCTTTACGCAAAACTTCAGTTAAGGCCGAACCATCGATTGCGGCGATCACAAGCACCTTACATTTTTTCGTAATCATATTCTCTAACTGTTGGATTTGGGTATTAACATCATTATTCGCATACTGAAGGTCTACACTATACCCACTTTCCTCCAGTTTAGCCTTCATGTTAGCGCCGTCTTGATTCCAACGTTGTAACGACTGGGTAGGCATTGCCACGCCGATTAAATTATCATCGGCCTTCTTTTCAAAACACCCGGTTAAACTAAAGGCGAGAAGAAGGATTAAAATAAGGTATGTAATTTTTTTCACTGATATTATCCCCTTTCTTTCAACTAAAGGATTACGCGACAAATAAAGGTTTTCCCAACAAACGTTTGTTAGAAGAAATTCCAATAATCTCCCTCAGCGACCACCTCGTTTCTGTCTAAGAACTTCCCTACCTGGGGTTTACCTGTGAGAAGTTGCTTAAAAGGTACGATGAATAGTGCGCCAAAATTTGCCGTGAATATTCTTAAGTCTCTAGAAAAACTTTGCAGCATTAAATGTAAAATAATTATTAAAGACAACCAATAGAAATATTACACATAAAAAGGGTTATTCCTTCAATAGAATTGCTAGTAATGTAGTTTCGTATATTTTTATTGACAATGCAAATAGTGGATGGTAGAATTTAGTCAAAAGTTTATTTCAAACCACAAATTGTAAAAACCCTCTAAAGAAGTGAGATGTTGATGAGTAAAGAAAGAAATGCATCAGAAATCTACAAAAAATATACTAAAGCCCGCCGGTCAGTTAATCCTGAAGGTTCACTGACCAGTACGGGTTATTTACGGACCGTGAATGTGATCTCGGTTCTACGTGTTCTTTATAAGGAAGGGAGTTGTTCCCGCTCTGAGCTGTCCAAGTTAACCGGGATTAGTTTACCTACGATTACAAGAATTCTTACGGAGCTATTAAAGAAAAGTTATGTTGTTCCCGTCGGTCATGAGCAGTCCAGTGGTGGACGTCGACCTGAACTTTTTCGGCTTAATTCTAATCAGTTAATGATCATTGGGATCTATCTACGCAGTAGCGAAGTGATTTTATCCGTGGCGAACGTGGATGGAAAGATTATTGAAAAACGCAGCTTCATCCCTTTTTCCTTGATTCCTGAGGAATTCATCAACGAGTTAGTTAAAGAATTATGGTTGTTAATTAAAGGGAGCGGCATTGAACAAGAACAGCTCGTCGGGATTGGCGTTGCTGTGGCCGGGGTAGTGGATAATAAGTTAGGGACGATTATTCATTCTAACAATCTGAGCTGGAATAATGTGGCGATTGGGAAACTTTTGGAAGAGCGGACAGGAGGAACAGTCATTGTTGAAAACGACGCTAATTCAGCGGCTTTGGCTGAGTTATGGTTTGGTTGCGCGAAAGAAGTCTCTAGCCTTGTTTATTTAAAAACTGATACCGGTGTTGGAGCGGGGTTGATTTGTGAACGGCGTCTTATTTCCGGCCCGTTTGGCATGGCGGGTGAAATCGGGAATCTTCCGGTGCTGGATGGTGTGGTTGATGATTATCTGCATCTGCCCTCGGTTTTTCGCCACTTTGAGGAATTGACTGGGGAAAGAGTCCTTGATGAAAAGCAGTTTTCCCAGTTAATTAAGGAAGAACATCCGGTGGCTCAACGCTTATACGCTGAGGCGGTTGAAGCGTTGACCCGGGTCATTATCTTTGCCGAATCATTTCTCGGTACGGAAATGGTTGTGATCGGTGGATATTGGGGTGCGGCCCATCCCCAGTTTGTACAGGATGTTGTTGATAAATGTCGTCCTTATTTGCATAAAAATCAATGGAAAAGGACACCGCTTATTGTCGGATCTGAGCTGGGGAAGGAGAGCGATCTCCGCGGAGCCGTAGGTTTGGTCATTCACCAATGGTTTGAATATCCGGTTTAGGTAATCCTCCATGTCGTTTACCGTAGCAATCTCTTTTAACCAAACTTCTTTGCTGACAACAAAAAACGGGAGCTGATGGCTGGTTTATTGGTGGCAACGATCCCACTAAAGGAATTGTTCTCGGGTCGACTAATGAATAGAATTAATCTAAAGATGCGATAAATGATTTAAGGAGTAGTGAAATGGTGGAAAAAAGTCATGCGCAGACAAAAGTTGGGATTCAGCTCAAAACTAGCACGGAAACCACGGAGTTTGCCGCCGCGGAATTAGCAAAATACCTTGGACGGATCTTTGACCATGAGCAGATGGTCGTTTTGGAGCATGCACCAACCTATGGTTTAACCGTTTTACGTCTGGGCTTATTTACTGATTTTCCCGAGCTTAACCCGCCAGAGGTCCCTGATGCAATGTGGGATGATGCGGTCTATATTCAGGTTAAGCAAGGGGAGGGAGTTATTGCGGGCAACAATCCCCGTAGTTTGCTCCTGGCGGTTTACCGCTTCTTAAACGAAGTGGGTTGCCGGTGGGTGCGTCCGGGCCAAGACGGGGAGTCAATCCCCCGGAGGAATCCGGCCGATCTTACGGTGACTGTAAGTGAGCGGGCGGCGTACCGACACCGGGGGCTTTGTATCGAGGGCGCGGTTAGCGCTGAAAATGTGCAGGCCGTAATCGACTGGTTACCTAAAGTAGGCATGAACTCCTATTTCATTCAGTTTCGCGAAGGATTTACTTTCTTCCAGCGCTGGTACGACCATAAACATAATCCGCAAAAGCCGCCGGCCGGTTTAACCAGAGAACAGGCTCTAGCAATTGTGCGGAGCTTAGAAAAGGAGATTAGACGACGCGGTTTGCTTTATCACGCCGTGGGTCACGGTTGGACTTGTGAACCATTGGGGATTCCCGGTCTAGGCTGGGATCAGCCCATCCCTAAAGAGGCGTCGGCGGAGAATACCCCCTTCTTAGCGCAGGTGAACGGGAAACGGCAAATTTGGCAAGGAATCCCCTTGAATACCAATCTTTGTTATAGTAATCCCGCGGTTCGGCAGCTGATCGTTAGGGAAATTGTCCAGTATCTTACGGATCATCCCGGCATTGACCTGCTCCATTTTTGGCTGGCCGACGGACAGAATAACCAGTGCGAATGTTCGGCGTGCGCCCAAGGGCGTCCGGCTGATTTTTATCTTCAAATGTTGAACGAATTGGATGAACAATTAACCGCCGCCCGCTTGCAGACACGGATTGTCTTTTTGATTTACGTTGATCTGTTATGGCCGCCGGAAAAAGAGCAGATCAAAAACCCTGAGCGGTTCTTACTCATGTTTGCCCCGATTACCCGGTCGTATACCCAGTCATTTCCCAACCAGACGGTGGAGCAGACGCTGCCGCCCTATGTCAGGAATCACTTGGAGTTCCCTTCCGGGATCCGGGAAAACCTAGCCCATCTGCGTGCCTGGCAACAGGTGTTTTCCGGGGATGCTTTTGCTTTTGACTACCACTTAATGTGGGCGCATTATTTTGATCCCGGATACATTAAAATTGCGGAAATCGCCGCCCAGGACATTAAAAATCTACGAGTTCACGGCTTAAATGGGTATATCAGCTGCCAGGTTCAACGGGCTTTTCTCCCGACCGGCCTGCCGATGAAGGCAATGGCGGGTGCACTTTGGGATCCCACCCGCTCCTTTAACGAGCTGGCGACGGAATATTTTTCCGACGCCTTTGGCCCCGACGGTGCTCAATGTTACCGACTTTTGACGCAGTTACCTAATTTTATGGACGAGTTAGATCCGTGGGCAAGGCAGTATCCGGCCATTGGAAACCCGGAGATCATGGAGAAGCTAGGGCAGATCAACCAGACGCTTTCCGCGTTAAAGCTGTTGGTTGAGGCAAACCAAAACACCACCAATCAGTGCCATCGACAATCCTGGAAGTATCTTGGCCTTTCCCTTGAGATCAGTGCGCAGCTGACCACGATTCTCCTGCATTGGTTTAGAGGGCAAAAGGAAATGGCGTCTAGCCTTTGGACTGAATTAAAAGCATTCACTTGTAGGGTCGAAGATGAGGTGCAAATAGTCTTTGATGTATTTGAGTTTATTGAAACCATCGAGCGGGCGTTTAACGGCTTAAAACAAGTGAATTAATAGGGAGCTAAAGCGCCTGGTTTTTCCAGGCGTTAGCTCGCGTGAGCGACTTCTTAGAAAAACAACTTAAGCACGGCAGCCCCAGTTAAAGCGGTTACGACCATCCGGAAAGGTTTCTCCGGGATCCTCCGTACTGTTTTAATACCGATGACCGCGCCGATCAAGATCACGGGGATCATCACCGTGGCAAAAGCCAGGATTGAAGGGGTGACTGCTTTCCAGACAAAGATCTGCAGTGGTACTTTAGCGAGATTAACGATCAGATAATACCAGGCGCTGGTGCCGATGAATTCAAATTTTGGGAGGCGCATCGCTAGGAAGTAAACATTAATCACAGGACCGGCGGCGTTGCCGATCATGGTGGTAAACCCGCCGGCCAGTCCAATTAAGGCCCCTAGCCACCATGGGTTCGGTAGCGGTTTGGCATTGCCCCGCCGCTCCAACCAGATCATAAAAACTAGGCAAAGCAGGACGGAAAAACCAACAATCAGCGTAAATTGCCGGTCATTGACCAGATTGCCGACGAGGACACCGATGGTTAAGCCCCCTAAACTCCAGGGCAGAAGGCGCAGGAGATAAGACCAATTGGTGTTGGTGTTATATTTTTTGACCGCCATCAGATCGCCGGCGATCAACAAAGGGAGCACAATTGCCGACGAGGTTTTTCCGCCGAAGATCGCCGCCATCAGCGGGATCGCTAGAATACTGACACTGTTGAAAGCGGTCCGGGAGAACCCGAACATCAGCGCGCAGAGGATGGCGAGTCCCCATTCCCACCAGGAGAGGTTAAAGACCGATAATAAATCCAACATTTAAACACAACCTTTCTATCTTGATGCGAGCGGTCTCCACTGTAAATTTAACGAAGGCGAAGCTAAATCCTCTTTTAGCCGAGGAAATTCTTAAGTTCAGCCACCATCTGGTGGTTGATTGTTTTTTGGAGCAGGAATTAAATGCTGGGTCGAGAAATTATGATCAATTCAAGATGAAATTTGGTAATAATAGATCAACGAGCCTGAATGGGTTTGAGGAGGAACCATAATGTCAGAACGGCAGATTCATCCGTTGGCGGGCCAAAACGCGCGCGCCGAGGATCTTTTTTCTAAAGAACAGATTACCGCCTGGTACACTAAACCCCAGGGCGACTTGAAACCGATTCAAAACGGAACTTCCGGACACCGGGGCCATACCGGCCAGGGTTTTTCGGATCAACATGTGGCGGCGATGACCCAAGCTCTGGTTGATTTACGGCAGGAGCAGGGTACTTTTGGGCCGGTGCTGCCGGAACAATTAAGAGAGAAACCCCTGGGACCGGTAGTGATGGGCAAAGATGTTCGCTTTGCCTCTGATCTGGCGCAAGAAACGGCAGTGGAGGTCTTGGCGGGCAATGGGATGAAAGTTTTGCTCCAGCATGGTGGACGCAGCACACCGACGCCGGTAATTTCCCACGCGATTCTGAGCCGGGTCGGCCGGGGCGAAAAGGTGGAAGGGGTGATTATCACCGCTTCCCATAATCCGCCGGAGGATGCCGGGTATAAGAGTAACGGCTTAGATGGTGGCCCGAATACGAACACCAAACCCATCGATGAGAAAGGCAACTATTATCTGGCCTACCCTGAGGAGGTCAAGCGCCTTCCCTACCAGGTAGCAATGGAAAAAGGGCTGGTTGAAGAGGTAGACCTAATGACGCCCTATGTCCGGGATCTGGGTAGCGTTGTGCAGATGGAGTTGCTTAAAAATAAACGTTTTGCGGTGACTCCCCTCGGCGGTTCGGCCAATGGTTATTATGAAGCCATTAATGAAATGTACCAAACCCAAATCGAAGTAGTACTTCCGGAGGCGGATCCTGCTTCCTCCCATCGAACTTACGATTGGGACGGTAAGCTCAGGGGCGATCCTTCCTCCCGTTATGTGATGATGGCGGTGCAGGGGATCCGTGACCGGCTGCAGGTCCCCTTTATCGGCGCCAATGACAATGACGCTGACCGCTTTGGCGGTGAGGACAGCACTGGAATCCTGAATCCGAATCATGTTTTATGTGTTCTCTTCGATTATTTGGCCACCCACCGGAATTTTCCCCTGACCATGGGGGTCGGCCGGACCATTGGCACCACCCACTTGCTGGATCGGATTGCCGCCCACCATGGACGACCGGCTTATGAGGTTAATGTCGGCTTCAAGCATTATGTCGCGGGATTGAAGACAGGCCAATATGTCATCGCTGGGGAAGAGAGCGCCGGGGTTTCCTTCCCGCGGCGGGATGGGAGCTTGTGGGTGACGGAAAAAGACGGGATCGCGGCTGTCCTGCTCATCATGGAGATTATTGCGGCAACCGGGAAGGACATCGGTACTTTGTACCGGGAATTAGAAGAAAAATATGGTCCTTACCAGTATGAGCGGGAAGACCAACCGGCCCGCCCGGAGCAGAAGACCAGGTTAAAACGGCTTGCGACCGACCCGAATCTGGTTAAGGCGCTCCTTTCCGGGAAGAAAATTGCCGGACGCGCGGTTGAACGTTTGGTGATCGGCGACGGGGTGAAAGTAGTTTTATCCGGCGGGGTCTGGGTCTTGAAACGGGCCTCCGGCACCGAAAACATCATCAAGGATTACCGGGAGGAACAAGGTGACACCCTGGACACCGCCAGAAAAGCCTCGGAGGAGATCGGCGCGCATCTAGGCTTAATCTAATTGCGCTGGGTATGATAGACTGAAGCGAGGCAGAGCTAAGTTATGAGATCGGTGTTGAAGCAAAAAAAGGAGGAAGCACAATGATTCGCAGAAGTAACGAAAGAACAGTAGAGGTTAAGGAGAGCCCATTTCAGGGGGAAGGAAAGATCACCGTTCGCAATTTGCTGAATGGTCCGGAGGAAATGTACAATAAAGGCCGAGCTTTCGCCCATAATACACTAGCGCCCGGTTGTTCCTTAGGGTTTCATATCCACAAAAACGAATCGGAAACCTATTACATTTACAGTGGAACAGGCGAATTTAACGATAACGGAACCATTACCACCGTTTCCGCCGGAGATGTGGCCTTTACCGGAGCGGGTGAAGGGCATGGTCTGAAAAATACCGGTGATGAACCACTGGAGTTTATTGCCCTGATTCTATACGAGTGACGGATTAACCGTCACTCGTTATTTTGAAACTTAACTTTTTAAATATAGCGCCCCTTTGACAAATTTCATCAGCTGTTCAACTAATAGATCATCATGGTCAAAGATGTCCTCATCAATAAACATTTTGAGCCGTTCTTTATAGTACTCACAAGTGTAGGAGAACTGGAGCAGGATAAAGAGATTGTCCAGGAAAAAGGCGAAGTATCTTGGATCAATGTCGGTTCTGGCCTCTTCGTTAGTTTGTGCCTCTTTGATAAAGGAGGCATAAAGCTTGGCCGTCACCCCCTCCATCTGAGAGACGATTTGCCAGATTACTTTGGAATCACTCTCAGTGGTCATCACATTATATAATTTGGTTAAATAAATGTTTTCCCGGGAATATACTTGGATTGCTCTGATGATCTTTTCTACGGTACTTAAAAAATCTGTTTTAGCGCTAGTCACCTGATTAAGCACTGATTTTAGTTTTTCCACAGAGACACTAACCGCCATTAAGTATAAATCGTGTTTGTTTTCGAAGTATTTATACATGGCACCGACGCTGACGCCGGCTTTTTCTGCTATTTTATTGATATTCGCGCCATCAAAACCATGCTCGGCAAATTCGACAATGGCGGTGTGGAGGATCTTTTCCTGCTTGTCCTGGGTAAGTTTATTGAAGGCTTCTTTATTTAGGGTCAACATAGTGTCTTCACCTCATTAGGGCTTTTTGCGTTGGGATTTGATTTAAGGATTTCATTTTCGGACGCCAATTTTCTGATTGTCTAGATTATAGCATGGTCAGGCCAAGCCTTCAAATATTGACGGGTGAAGAAAAAAGTGGTAAAATTTAAGCGAGTGAACACTCACTCACTAAATATTTAACGGGAAAGGGGAGGATTTTAAGATGGCAGAAACTTTTGGGATTTCCAAGTATCCTGATGCCGATCGGATTATCAGCCAACTTGACCATTTAATCAAGCAACCAATCTACACAATTCGTCAAGATAAACTCCAAGACTATGTGGAGAACTATTTTAACCGAAAATGCCTAAAATCCAAGGCGATGATTGAAGAAGCGCGGGAGATCATCCCGGGTGGCGTCCAACATAACCTGGCTTTTAACTATCCGTTTCCTTTGGTGATTACCAAAGCAGAGGGCGCTTACCTTTATGATCTGGATGGGAACAAGTATTATGACTTCTTACAGGCAGGCGGTCCCACGGTGTTAGGGAGTAATCCCACTTCAGTCCGGACCAAGGTCATCGAATTGTTGAATGAATGCGGCCCCTCGACCGGACTCTTCCATGAATATGAGTATAAACTGGCGAAGTTAATCTCCCAGCACATTAAATCGGTGGATATGTTTAGAATGCTGGGTTCAGGTACGGAAGCTTGTATGGGGGCGATCCGGGTCGCGCGCCTGGCCACGAAAAAGAAGCACATCTTAAAGATGGGCGGGGCTTATCACGGCTGGAGCGACCAACTGGCTTATGGGCTCCGGGTGCCGGGCTCGAAATGGACACAAGCAAACGGTGTACCTCGGAACTGCTTCAAATATACCCAGGAATTCTTCCCCAATGACCTCAATGATCTGGAGAAAAAACTCCGGAGAAATCAGTTGCGCGGCGGAACAGCGGCGGTGATGATCGAACCGGTGGGACCGGAAAGCGGAACCAGGCCACTGCACTATGAATTTAATAAAGGCGTGGAAGCGCTATGTCGCAAATACGGGGCACTACTCATCTTTGATGAAGTGGTTACAGCCTTTAGAATCGGGATGTCGGGCGCCCAAGGCTACTATGGGGTTTCTCCGGATTTAACCGTTTTTGGCAAGGTGGTAGCCGGCGGGTATCCCAGCGCCGGCGGTCTGGGCGGTAAAAAGGAATACATGAAATACCTCGGCGCGGGGCTTGATGGGGCAGCGAAACATAAAAAAGCCCTGGTGGGGGGCACAATGGCGGCGAATCCCTTAAGTTGTGTGGCGGGCTATTACACCTTGTGTGAAATCGACCGGACCAATGCCACCCAAAAAGCCGGATTGTTTGCCGATCAATTAGTCGCAGGCTTACAAAGGCTAATCGAGAAGTATAAATTACCGTTTGTCGCTTTTAATCAGGGTTCCATCTGCCACTTGGAAACGGTAGGGACCATGCATTATTCCATCAATTGGAGTAAACCGTGGCAGATTCCGGCGGTGCTAAAGGCAACTTCCGAACGGAAGAAAGAGATGGAACATATGGGCGCCGCTTATATGGCGGAAGGTATTGTTACGCTGGCCGGAAGTAGGCTCTATACCAGCGCCGCTTATGAAGACAGCATGCTGCCTGATATTCTCGACCGGTTTGACCGGGTCTTCCAAAACGTAGCAATCAAAGCTTAAGGCGGAGGTAGCGATGGATATTAACGCAGCCAAAAAGGCGGTGCTCAAAGCAGGAGTTAAGCTGGTGGAAGCGGGTTTAATTGCCCGTACATGGGGTAATGTCAGTTGCCGGGTGGATGAGGACAGTTTTATCATCACGCCCAGTGGCCGTAGTTACCGCTCATTGACCCCAGCGGATCTGGTTCAGGTCAAGATTTGCGACTTGAGTTACCAAGGAGAGATCAAGCCTTCCTCGGAGAAAAGGATCCACGCCGAAGTCTATCAACTGCATCCGGAGATGAATTTTGTCATCCACACGCACCAGGACAATGCTTCGGTGATCGCCGCCACCGGGTTGAAAGCAATCGAGGTCGGAGGCAAGTACCCGACCCTTGGCGGGCGGGTAATATGTGCGGATTATGCTCTCCCCGGAACCAAGGCTTTGCAGAAAAGAGTTCGAACGGCACTGGAAGAATCGAAGGGGCAAGCGGTGATCATGAAACACCACGGCGCCCTTTGTTACGGCATTGATGCTGATGAAACATTTCGGGTCGCTTCCGAACTGGAGGAAGCCTGCGCGGATTTTGTGATAAACTATTACTTAACGCAGAGCAAAGCAACTAATTACAATCTTGCAGACTTAGTGGCCTTTGCGCTGGGACAAAACAATAAAGCCGGAGTGGCAAGTGACCAAGGGCTAAAAACTTACGCTGAAAGTAGAAGAACCGACCATGGCTTGATCTGGAATGATGGGGAAAAAGAGCTGGAAATTGCGGCGGATCAGAGTTTGGCCGGTTTGCCGGAAGCAGTTCAGCTTTACCGGACCATTTACGACAAAAATAAACAGATCAATCAGATCAGCTTTAAAGCAACACCAGAGATTCTAGGAGTCGCCTCTGCCGGATTGACCTTGAAACCACTCTTGGATGATTGCGCGCAGATCATCGGGGTGCAGGTGAGAGCGGTGGATCATCATAACTATGACGAAATAGCGCACGCACTAGCCAAATCGGCAGCTGTTTTCCTCAGTAACCGCGGAGCGTTATGTTGCGGCGAAACCAGTGATGACGTCATGGCGGTCGGGATGATCCTGCAGAAATCCTGTCAAGCCCTGATCGGAGCCTCCTTATTTGGCAAAGTGTGGCCAATTAACCCGGTCGAGAGTCGGCTGATGCACTTTGTTTATCGCAAAAAGTATTCAAAACAGGCGGAGCGGAATCGGTGATCGCCCAGCGGGAAAGGCATGACTTGCTCATGCCTTTCCTTACTTAAGCTTTTTGCGTTGTATCCATCAAAAGGAACTTCGATGCAATATATAGTGTATGACAACGCAAAAAGCCCACTTAAGTAAAGGAGATGAAAAGATGAGTACTTTTGTCATCGCCTATGATGTGGGAACCACCACGATGAAAACTTGTCTCTTTGAAATTGCGGATAAAATCAGCTTGATCGCCGATGCGGTGGAAGGATACCCTTTACATATGGTGGAAAACGGCGGCGTGGAACAGGATCCGGATGATTGGTGGCGCGCCATGGGTAACACCACCAGGAAAGTGTTGGCCAAAAGCGGTATTGCCCCTGAGCGGATTGCCGGACTCTCTTTCTGCGGGCAGATGCAGGGACTAGTGCTGGTGGACAAAAAGGGCACACCGGTGCGGCGGGGCATGAGTTATATGGATAACAGGGCAAAAGAGGAGCTTAAAGCCGGACTAGGGCGCGGGATTAGAATCGCCGGTCTTAATGGTTATAAATTACTTAGATCCGTGATGATCAGCGGCGCGGTAGCCGCCAGTGTGAAAGACCCGGTCTGGAAATATAAATGGGTCGAGCGGCATGAGCCGGAGAACTTCCGAAAAGTCTACAAATGGTTGGATGTGAAGGAGTACTTGATCCTTAAAACCACCGGTGAATTTATCATGACCGAAGACAGCGCCTTTGCCACCTTGCTCTATGACACCCGCCCCGGTCGACGGGGGTTCAGTAAGACAATCTGTAACATGTTGGGTGTGCAGATGCAACATCTCCCTCCTGTAGTGAATTGTATGGAGCCGGTGGGGAGCGTGACCCCGGAGGCCGCCGCCGCCCTTAATCTCCCCGTCGGGACTCCCGTGTTTGGTGGGGGCGGGGATGCTTCTTTAATTGGGGTTGGGGCCGGAGCGGTTAAAGAAGGCAGCACCCATATTTATTTAGGCACTTCCGGGTGGGTCTCCACGGTCGTCCGTAAACAGACGGTGGATCTAAAGAACATGATCGCCTCCATCATCGGTGTTCAGCCTGAGTATTTTAACTATTTTGCCGAGCTGGAAACCGCCGGTAAGTGTCTGGAATGGGTCAGAGATCACCTTGCTCTAGATGAAATCAACATCTATCTGCAGGACAAAGACGCCAAGACTCCGGAAACCGTAAAGATGAATCTCTATGACTACATGATGGAGGCGATCAAAGAGGTTCCGGCGGGTAGTAACGGCGTGATCTTTACACCGTGGCTTCATGGGAATCGTTGTCCTTTCGAAGATCCCAATGCCCGGGGTATGTTTTTTAACATTAGTATTGAGACGGGAAAAACCGAGTTAATCCATGCCGTCCTGGAGGGTGTTTGCTATCACCTCAGATGGCAATTGGAAGCCTCGGAAAGAAAGGTCAAAGGGGCCGACACGGTCCGGTTGGTCGGCGGAGGCGCTCTGGCACCCCTCACCTGTCAGATTCTGGCGGATGTTTTGGGCCGGGAAGTGGAGACGGTTGAGAATCCGCAAAACACCGGTACCGTGGGTGCAGCGATTCTAATGGCGGTTGGTCTTAAGCTAATCAAAGAGCTTACCGACGCCGACAGCTTAATAACCATTAAAGCCCGATATACGCCGCGGCGGGAGAATACCGCCATCTATGATCAATACTTTCCAGTCTTCAAATCATTGTATTATAATAATCAAAAAGCCTTTAGCGTACTAAACGGGTAAGAGGCGAATTTCATTAAGAATTTATGACTTAAATCGGGTGGGAGTTAAGAAACTTAAGAGTGACTGGGGGGCAGTGAAATGGAGAATACGGTAAATAAACAAAGGGAATATTTCTTATCCGGCGCTACTTTACCCTACGCCTTTCGGGTTAGACAACTCCAGACGTTAGCCGGTGCTATTAAGCAGAATGAAGACCTGATCTCGGCGGCGCTAGCAGAGGATCTGGGGAAAAGCGCCTTTGAAAGTTACGCCACCGAAATTTCCATGGTAAATGCGGAGATTAAACATACGCTCAAACACCTCAAGGGATGGATGCGAGCGCAAAAGCGACCGACTCCGGTGACCAGCTTTGGCGCCAAATCCTCCATCCACTACCAACCATTAGGGGTGACTTTGATCATGGCCCCTTGGAATTACCCCTTTCAACTCACCATCACGCCGCTGGTCGCAGCCATGGCCGCTGGGAATTGTGCCATCCTCAAGCCGTCCCGTTACTCCAAGCAGACCTCGGCGGTTTTAGCTAAAATCATTGGCGAGCATTTCCCCAGGGAATACGTGGCTCTATTTGAAGGGGGGAGAGCGGTCAATACCGCCCTGCTTGAGCAACAATTCGACCAGATCTTTTTCACCGGTAGTGTGCAGGTGGGAAAGATCGTGATGGCCGCCGCCGCCAAGCATCTGACGCCGGTCACCTTGGAATTGGGCGGAAAAAGTCCCTGTCTGGTGGATCAGACGGCGGATTTGGAAAAAACAGCGCAGCGCATTATCTGGGGCAAAGCATTAAACGCCGGACAGACTTGCGTAGCGCCGGATTATATTTTGGTGCACCGCACTGCCCATCAGCAGTTAATCGTTGCCCTAAAAAAGGCGATGGCGAAGTTTTTCGGGGAGAAGATGCTAGAGAGTGGGGATTATGGGAAGATCATTAATCAGAAAGCCTTTGACCGCCTAAGGGCGCTGCTCGAGGCCGAGCAGCCCAGGATTATCGCCGGGGGATCTTGCGATCCGGATCAATTAAAGATCGAACTAACCCTCCTCGACAACCCGGCGCTAGATTCCCTGGTGATGACCGAGGAGATTTTCGGCCCGCTCCTGCCAATCATCGCCTATGATGACTTGTCGGAAGCCATCGCCATCATTAGAAGCCGGGAAAAACCACTGGCGCTCTACCTGTTCACCAAGGATAAAAACCTGGAGACTTGGGTGGTGAATAATCTGCTCTATGGCGGTGGTTGCATCAATGACACCGTTATGCACGTCGCCAATTGCCATCTGCCCTTCGGCGGGGTAGGGGCTAGCGGTATGGGTTCCTATCATGGCAAAAAAGGGTTTGAGACTTTCTCCCACGCCAAAAGCATCCTCAAGCAGACCTTTGCCTTTGAAGTGCCGGTGCGCTATGCTCCTTATAAAAACAAACTTAAACTTTTGAGACGATTTTCGTCCCGTGGACTTCTTTAACGCCAGTGGATTTCACCACTTCCGCGTAGTTATCCTGGGTGATCCCTCCACCGGCCAAGATCACAATCCGGCCACTTCCATAGGCGACTAATTCTTTGAGCGCTTGCCGGTTCTCCAAAGCCGAGCCGGAGCCTCCTTTGGTCAGGACGCGGTCGATCCCCAAAACGATTAGTTGGTCTAATGCACTTTTTTGATCTTCGATTTCGTCAAAGGCCATATGGAAGGTAACACTGAGGTCACCGGCTTTGCTGACCAGTCGCTTTACTGCCGCTTCATTGATCTGCCTGTCTTCAGTTAAAACACCGATCACGACGGCATTTACTTTAGCTTCCCGACAGAACTCGATGTCCATTTCCATGATCCTAATTTCATCTTTGGTAAAAACGAAACTACCGCCGCGGGGCCTAATCATTACATTAATGGGTATTTTAAGATTTTCCTTGGCCAGAAGAATCGTGCCATAGCTTGGTGTAATTCCGCCTTCTTTTAAATTGGCACATAACTCAATCCGATTAGCGCCTAGTTCATAGGCTTTTTTTGCCTCCAAGTAATCCCCCACACAAGCCTCTTTCAAGATTGCCAATTTTGATTCCCACCTCTAAAAAACGTTATAGCTTCTTTTGGCGGGTTACCCCGCAAACACTATACAATTACGGCAAAGGAAGCTGATTTCCCTCTGCTTTTTAAACAAAATCCACGGGTTTTTTCCTTAAAGAGAAGTTCTTGCCATAGTAATATAAGATTAACAAACTATTGGAACGGCGGTATAAAGAGGAAAATTGGAAAAACTCGGTGATGAATTCTTGTTTCTTTCAAACTTAAGAGCTGGTTGTCATGTTCAATTTAGTTGCCTTGATCTATTATAGTGACAGTCATAAAAAGACCCGCAGTTTTAAGCGGGTCTTTTTTAAAAATCATTGTCCATGGAAAACTTCAGTGGCCTCAATTTCCATCACGTCCTTGTCCTAGCTAAAGCCAGGGTGAATGACTACCTTGCGGGGAAATTATAAAAAATGGAAGAGATGTTAGTTAATTTAAAGGATAAAACTGGTTAATGAAGAAACATATGTACTCAATTAAATATTTATAACATATAAATCTATAATTTACCAATTTTTGCTGAGCCTAGCCTTACTTTTAATCACGAGGATAATTAAGGAGGTGAACCCCTGCCGCGAGGAACTCGGAGAAGGAAACCAAGAAAAGGAGGTTGTGCTAATGAAATTGAGGAGAGTTTGTCTTTTAGCCCTAACTCTATTCTTACTCTCCGGAATGGTTTTTGCTGCTGAAAAGGGACCAATCGTGGATAAAGTCTATTTTGATGTTCGGATGCAACAGGATATTGGGATTCAAGACGTTGCCGCTGGGAAGAGTGATGTCTTTTATTACGGGGTGGAAGGTCCCAGTATTCAGGGGCTTGATCGTGCTACCCTCGACAAACTGGAGATCTACTCCATTCCTTCAGGAACCTGGAGCTTGCTTTTGAACCCCATCCCCAACGCCGCCCCTTATACGGTGGAGGTTGATGGTAAAGATTATTTCAACCCCTTGGCGATCCGGGAAGTAAGATTCGCCATTAATAACCTGATTAACCGACAGTATATTGTGGACGAAATTCTCGGTGGTGCCGGTGGGGCGATGATGACCATGGCTACCCCCGGTCAACCCGGTACTTATCGTTATAACCTAATAGGCTCCCAACTGGGGCTCACCGCGGAGGGCAATGAAGAACAAGCGCTGAAAGAGATTAACGAAGCATTGACTGCTGCGGCTAAACTGCCTGCGCTCAAAGGGAAGCTAAAAGAAGGGAAAGACTGGTGGACCTTCAACGGCCAGCCGGTTACCGTTAAATTTGCAATTCGGGTTGATGACCCGCAAGGTAGAGTAAAAGAAGGCGAGTATGTCGCCCAACAGATTGAGAAAGCTAAAATTAAGGTCGAACGGTTGATGTGGGACCGGGCAAAATGTAACAACGAAGTCTATGGTGGGAATCCCGCCAAATATCAGTGGCAGATCTATACGGAAGGGTGGGGGGCTGGTGCTACCCGTGCCTGGTGGGAGCATATTGTCGCTCAGATGTATGCGCCCTGGTATGGTTATATGCCAGGCGGTGCGCAACCAGCCAACTGGAACTATACTAATGATCAGATCGACGCGTTAACCCAGAAGGCGTACGCCGGGCAATGCTTGACTGAAGAGGAGTACTGGGAGACTGCCCTGGAAGGACTGGAAATCGGCCTCCGGGATGCGGTGCGGATTTATGTCTGTTACCAGAATCAGTACTATGTCGCCAATAAAGCGGCCTTTAACAACCGGATGGCCTACGGGCTGGGTGATGGCTTGAACGGTTGGTCTTTAGTCACGGCAAATACCAAAGACAAAGAAGTTCGGGCTACCCAGTTCTCCGCTCAAGGGGCCCTCTTCATGTCCGCCTGGGATCCGATCGGCACCGATGGCTTTAACGATACCTACAGTAACAATATTGCGGAGCCTCTTTTTGACCGGGAATCCTTTGAAAGTCCGGTTTCGGCTATGCAAACCCCCAACAGGACTGTAGCACGGATGGATACGTTGAAAGCGGCGGTGGAGCTTGATCCCGAAGGTAATTTGGTCGGAAAGGTGCCCATTCCGGGGCAAGCTGTCCGCTACGACTCGGCTAAGAAAGCATGGGTCCCAATGGACGCGGGACAGACTTCCATGGTCTCCTGTACCTATGATTTGGTGCTCTCCAATTACCATCATGGGGTGCCCATGGAGATGGCGGATTTTCTGTATGCTGCGGCTTTCCTCCAAGAGTGGGTAACCCAGGATGGGCCGGATGACCCTTATTACGACGAAGAATACGCCAGCAACATGTCGTCTGATGCCGGGATCTACCGGGCATACATCCATGACGTAAAAGAAAGCAGCATAACTTCGTATTTCGATTACTACTTCCCCGCCTCGGATGAAAGAATGGTCGGGGCTTTCCCGCCACTGTTGTCAGCTACGGCTTCACACCAGCAAGTTGGGGTCTGTTGGGAGATCGTGGAGGCCTTGGCGCGGATGGTGACCACTAAAACCAGTGCGTCGGGGACAGTTTATAGTTTTTCCCTGACCAAAGAGGGTACCACCCAGGTTGATGTGATCAGGCCTTCTTGTGTGGCGGATCTCAAGGCGGAACTACAGAAGATGATTGCCGAAAAACATGTGCCGGTTGCCATCAAAGGTTACATGACTCCGGACAAGGCGGTCAAGCGGTACCAAGCGGCGATTAAATTCATCGACACCTATAGCCACGCCTACATCAGCAACGGCCCCTTCTACCTGGTTAAGGTTGATACCTCCGCCAACTATGCGGAATTACGGGCGTTCCGGGATCCGACCTATCCTTTCACTGGTGAGTATTGGGTGAAAAAGTTTAGTACACCGGTGCTCTCCATTGATCAGATGGATATCCCGGTCTTTAACGAAAAAGGCCAAGATATCAAAATCACCTTAACTGTGACCGAGACCATTTATCCGGAAGATGACCGGATGCCCGCCGCCCAAGGCGCTGTTTATCTGACCCTCATTACCGATCAGGGCGAGCAAAGGTTTAAGGCGAAAAAGGTCAAAGCCGGCCTCTACGAAGTGGTGATCCCCGGTAGCGCCACCAAAACCCTGGAAGCCGGTTCCTACACCATCCTCGGGAATGCCGATATTCCGGGGGCGATTCCAGCCGTTAAACCTGAAAACCTGATTATCTTCTAGACATCTAACATCTAGAAAACGTCAAAAACCGGGGCGCCCCGGCAGGGAGCGCCCCTCTTTATTATTGTTCGGATGGGGGGAACGATATGTACTGGAAATATGTACTCCGCCGCCTCGCCTCGGTCCTCTTTACCTACGTAATCATTATCTTCATTTACTCCGCTTTATTCAATACGGTCATGGAGACGACGATCCGTGCCCAAATCGATGAGCAGGTAAAACAGGAGATGTTGCTACAGACGCAGATCATGAGTCCGGCAGGCTTGAAGCAGTACCAAGAAGAACGGCTGGCCTTATACTATAAAAGATATCACTTGGATGAACCGATCCTTCCGCGCATTTTCTGGCGGGCGCTTAGTACTTTAAAATTTGACTTTGGGAATTCGACGATCATCCGCTCTGCCGCCGGTGAACGTAAGGTTTTGACCATTGTTGCCGAAAAGATCCCCCGGACTGTGCTTCTTTTCACACTAGCCACGGCCATCGACATTCTGATCGGTGTCTTGTTGGGAATGAAGAAAGCCCAAAAGCCAGGGAAATTTCTCGACCAGTCGACTTCAATCATCACGATGATCGTTTACGGGATGCCCACCTGGTGGGTGGCGATGATCTTGATCATGCTTTTTGTTTATAAGATTGGTATTTTCCCCTCGGGCGGTCTCCACTCGATTCCGCCCCCTACGGGTCTGGCCTATGTGCTTGATCCCCTCTATCACCTGGCGCTTCCCTTGTTAACCCTGGTGGTCATCGGGTTCTGGGGACGGGCTTACTTAACCAGAAATATCGTCCTCAGCACCCTGCAGGAAGATTATATTATGGCGGCGCGCGCCCGCGGACTCGCCGAACGAAAAGTGCTCTACGGGCACACCCTGCGCTCAGCGGCACCCCCGATTGCGACGATGTCCATTTTATCCCTGCTTTCCTCTGTCAGCGGCGGTTTGATCTTTGAGGGGATCTTTAGTTGGCCGGGAATGGGTAATCTGTATTGGGTGGCGATCCAACAGAATGATATTCCGGTGCTCATGGGTAATTTGGCGCTGACGACCCTTTTTTACCTATCCGGATTGGTCCTTTTGGATCTAATCTATGGTATGCTCGATCCCCGGATTAAGGTAGGTGGAAAGGCATGAGATTTAAAGAGGTAAAGGATACCTTCTTTGAATTCTGGAGTGAGTTTCGGAAAGTCAAGTATGGCATGGTTGGTTTGGTTATGTTCGTCCTCTTTCTGCTGATTGTCATTTTCGAGTCGGTGTTGATTCCTTTTCCTGAGACCGGACGGCGCTGGCGGGATATTACTTACTGGGAAGATAACCCGAAAAACGCAGCTCCGGTTTGGGTTAATTGGTTTACGCGGAAAAGATCCGCTCCCCACCTTGTTTTGGACGCCGCTGAGTTCAATGAGAAAAAAGCGGCCAACACCCAAATGGTGGAGGCGGTTTTTAAATATGACTATGCTTACGATTTACCTCCCCTCGATTTGCTCCTGCGGGCGAAGGGGAAAGGTTTAATTAATCTGGTTGTGCAGTTGGAAAGACCGGATGGTTTAAGGATCGAGCTGGTGAAAAAGGCCATTCGTTTAAACAGCGAAGCCCCCATTCGCCTCTCATTAGATAAGGAAGCGGCTAGTGCGTCTAGTAACTTCTTGCAAACCTACGAGGACCCAGCAGCGCTCCGCAGTATTTCCATGTTTACTGTCCAACCGGTCGAGACCTTTTTTGCCTGCGCCGAGCAGGGCCTAGTTCGTAATCCCATTCCCTTAAAGGGAGAATACCGCCTTAAATTAACCAGCGTGGCCGTTGGCGGGGGCGCTGCGCTCACTGATCCGTCCCTCACCGTGGCTGGACGGGTTTTTGGCGTAATGGGTACCGATGCTTCCAAACGGGATCTTTGGAGTGGGGTCATTGCCGGCACCAAATGGGCTTTGCTGATCGGGTTATTAACTTCGGCAGTGTCCGTGCTCATTGGCGTTTTCTATGGGGTAACCAGCGCTTATTTTGGCGGAGCTGTTGATCTGGTGATGATGCGGATCTATGAAGTATTTCAGAGTATCCCGCTCCTCCCGGTGATGATTGTGGTCAGCGCGATCTTTAAGCCCAGTATCTGGACGATGATTTTGATGATGTGCTCCTTTTTCTGGGTAAGTTCCGTGCGTACCGTCCGCAGCATGGGCCTACAAATCAAAGAGGAGACCTACGTGGAAGCTGCTCAAGCGCTCGGGGCAACTCGACGACGGATTATCTTCAAACATATGCTTCCCCAGTTGATTCCCTATGCTTTCGCTTCAATGGCGTTGCAGGTTCCGGTCTCCATTGTTTATGAGGCTTCGGTTAGTCTGCTCGGTTTGGGTGACGCCACCATTGTCACCTGGGGCCAAATTCTCCACGACGCGATGCAGGGAGGAGCGGTTTTACAGGGGTTATGGTGGTGGATCGTGCCGCCGGGACTGTTTATTGCGTTAATGGGCATGACCTTTGCCTTTGTGGGCTTTGCCATGGATACGATCTTGAATCCAAAATTAAGAACGAGGTAGGTGCTCCATGGAAAAGTTAGAGATTAAAAATGTGAAGTTACATTATTACACGAGTAAAGGAATCATCCGCGCCCTTGACGGTCTCTCCTTTGACCTGCGGGCGGGTGAGAGCTTGGGTGTGGTTGGCGAGTCGGGGTGTGGAAAGACCACGCTGGGCACGGCCCTTTTGAATATGCCGACCCCGCCCGGGCGGATCGTCGGCGGTGAGATCCTCATCAACGGTCTAGATCTGCTCAAGCTCAGTGAAAATGAGTTGCGGAAGCAGATCCGGTGGGAAAAGATGGCGATGGTTTTCCAAGGGGCGATGAACTGCCTGACTCCGGTCTATACGATTCAAAAACAAATGATGGAGACCATCCTCTCCCACCGGAAAATGTCAAAGGAGGAAGCGGAAGCGAGAATTAGGAAGTACCTTAATCTGGTGGGTTTGTCGGCAGACGTCCTCCGGCGGTACCCCCATGAGCTCTCCGGGGGGATGAAACAGCGGATTGTCATTGCCACTGCTCTCTTTCTCGAACCGCAGGTTGTCATCTGTGATGAGCCGACCACTGCTTTAGACGTGGTGGTGCAAGCGCAGATTATCAATTTACTTAAACAATTAAAGCAGAAGCTCAAGCTTTCCTTCATCTTTATCACCCATGACTTGGCCACCGAGGCGGAAGTGGCTGACCGGATTATGGTCATGTATGCCGGAAAAGCGGTGGAAATTGGAACTAACCAGCAGATTTATGGTCCGCAGGGCGCCGCTCATCCTTACACCAAGCTTTTGATGGCGGCAACGCCCCGCTTACATCAGAAAGTTGACCAGCTGGCGTTTATTCCGGGGACACCGCCGGATTTATTAACTCCTCCCACCGGTTGCCGTTTTCATCTCCGCTGTCCACAGGTGATGACCCGTTGTCGACAGGAAGAACCGTCGCTGATCGAAATTGAACCGGCGCACACAGTGGCCTGCTGGAGGTGTTACCATGAGTGAGATTATTTTTGAAGTGAAAAATTTGCGGAAGTGGTTTCCGGTCAAGCGCTCCCTGGGGCAATTGCTACGCGGCCAAAGGACTTGGGTGCGTGCGGTGGACGATGTCTCCTTCCAAGTTAAAAAGGGGGAAGTTTTCGGTCTGATTGGCGAGTCGGGATGCGGGAAAACCACCACCGGGAAGTTGATCATGAAGCTAATTGAGCCCACCGGCGGGCAGATGCTTTTTCGCGGGAATGAGGTGACCCATCTGTCGACAGCCGCCTTATCGGAGTATAAACGGGAAGTGCAGATGATCTTCCAGGATCCCTATGCCTCGATGAACCCCCGTTTTCGCATCCATGAAGTGCTGGCGGAACCCCTTGTGATCCACCGGATCGGAGGAAGCGAACAGGAACGCATGAAGCTGGCGGCGGCGGCGCTCACTAAAGTTAAACTTACCCCGCCCGGTGATTACCTGGACCGCTTCGCCCATATGCTCAGCGGCGGACAACGGCAAAGGGTGGCGACAGCGCGAACCTTAATCCTTTCGCCTAGCTTGGTGGTGGCGGACGAACCGGTCTCCATGGTTGACCTTTCAACCCGGGCGGAACTCTTGCAGATGATGAAAGACATCCAGCAAGAGCTGGGGTTAACTTATCTTTACATCACCCATGATCTATCCACTGCCCGTTATTTCTCGGACCGGATTGCTGTTATGTATCTTGGCCGGATTGTTGAGATGGGATCAGCCGATGAAATCATCGACCACCCCCTCCACCCCTATACCAAAGCGTTGATCGCGGCTGTTCCCGAACCGGTGCCAGGTAAAGTCAATGTGATTAAAGAGATTCCGATCAAGGGGGAGATTCCCTCCGCCGCCCAGATCCCACCGGGTTGTCGCTTCCATCCCCGTTGCCTGTATGCTGTGGATGATTGTCGGCATCTCCCAGAACCGGAATTAACCCCGGCAAAGCCAAGGCATTTGGTCGCCTGCCGACGGTATAAAGAACTACAAAAAGACTTGGGCTAGCATTCGTCAGGCCTTTAAGATAACAAAAAGCCGCTTGGGTTTCTGTGATCCGGATCACAGAAACCCAAATAGGCCGACGGTTCTTTTTATTCGAACAACAAGAGTTGGTTATGGTCTTTTTCCACTACACCTTTCTTGGCCAAGCGCCCCAGCGTTCTCGTGATTGTTTCCCGGCTTGTTCCGATCATCTCACCCAATAATTGATGGGTGAGCTTTGAGGGTAAAACCCAATTTTCCCCCTCCCGGCGGCCCAAATCTTGGGCTAGCATACGTAAGGCCTTTAGCAAGCGTTCTTCCACATTTAGGCAGGCCAGGTTCTCCATTTGCTCATCCATTTTGGCCAGACGGCGCGAAAGGATCCCAAGCATTTGCCAACAAAGTTCCGGGGTAGCCACTAGCAGGTTACGAAAATCCGTTTTTCGCATCCGGTAAAGCGTAACGTCAGTAACCGCTTCCACCCAGGCGGTGCGGTGGGAATCCGTAAATAGCCCCATCTCGCCAAAGCAATCCCCGCTCCCCAGCAAGGCTAGGACGATTTCTCCTCCGGAATCATTCAGACGATAAACCCTGACCACGCCCTGTTTAATTAGATAAAAATCACCGGCCGGTTCACCGTAACTTACGATCGACTGACTCCTTTGGTAGGTTAGTTTACTGAACAAGGCGGCAATTTTGTCGTGTTCGGTTGCTGTTAATCCTTGAAAAAGCGGAATTGAGCCGAGGTCGATTGGATCTAAATACCGCTTCATTTTGGCCCTCCTTTCCCGCTTGCTCCTTTTCCGGCACCATTCGACCCCTTTTGCGGCGCTGTTATTTGCTGACCTGTTTTGCTAACGTCGCTTTTATGTAAAATGTCGTCTTGAGCTTGTCCCCATTGCTTCATCCGTTCAATTCTCTCTTTATCCTCGGCATTAAGGGCAGGGTGAAAAATTCCGCTGCTTGTAACTTTGACTTTCTCCTTGGCCAGTAAGGTAACCTTCCTACCGATGCGATCCCGGACGGCGACCGTACCCTCAGCGACCAGAATTTCGGTTGCTTCCCCCAGATAATCCACGCTGAAGATTGTTCCTTCAACCCCCGCGACGGCTGTGGGAGTGACCACCTCGTAATGAAGCAGGTTGTGGAGGGTTTTCATGATCTTAGACCAGATCCCTCCCGAAAGTAAGTGGAGTTCGACCCGGAGGGTTTCTCCCTCAACCGCCAGGTTCTTCAGGATAAGCTGAGTTTCGGGGTTAAGATGGAGGCAAAAATCAGCGAGAATTAGTTCGGCGCTGGAAGTATCCCCGACACGGATTGTTGTACCCACGCCCAGGCAGGTGCCGACCGTAAGGACTTCCCAAGCATCCGGTGGTTTTTCGGGTCCCCGAAAGAAAAGCGGGCCCTGACAATGGATGACTTCAACAGTTAATTGCTGCTGAGCGAAGAGCCCTGACCCCAAAAGCAAAAGCAGGAGGAAGAGCAGCCAAGAGAGTTTGCTTTTCACTTTGTTACCCCCATTCCTTTATTCTGCCGACGAGAAGTGGCTCGGGAAGGCCTTTAATATACACTTCTTCGCAGGTATAGGATTCTGTAGGTAAAGGATAAGTGCGGTTTGCTTCAAAGGGGAAAAGGATCTCCCCGGGTCCGGCCATTTTTTCCAGACGGGCCGCTAGATTAACCGGTGTACCAAAAAAAGTATATTCCATCCGTTGCTGGTTCCCGACACTTCCGGCCAGAACAGTACCCCAGGAGAGACCAATTCCAACCGCGAGCGCGTCCCCAGTCGGCTGGTTTTTGTTTGTCACGATTGCCTGACAAGCGGCAAAGACCTCCGTCCAGATCTCCTCTTTCCAGACGGGAATCCCAAACACCGCCATGAGGCCGTCCCCGAGAAATTTATTGACCAGCCCACCATGGCGCAGAATAATCGCCGTCATCTCGCCCAAGACCTGGTTGATTTGGGAAAGTACCTGCTCTGGCTCATGTTCTTCCGTATAACGGGTAAACCCGCGCACATCGGCAAAGAGGACAGCAACAAAACGGCGTTCACCGCTGATGTTGATTACATCGCGTCGACGCAAAATCTCATCTAGGATCTCGGGAGAGACGTACCGGGCAAACAGAGCTTTAAGCTTACGGCGTTCCGCCAGTTCGGTCCGGTAAGAAGCGGCCAGCAGGAAAAGGGAGGTGCCGACCAGCCCTCCGACCATCGAGGGAACAGGAAGCAGACATCCGGATAAACCGGCGGCAAGTCCGATAATGATGATAAGCAGACTTGTCCCTACCGTAGCGAAGAGGAGCAGGGATCCGACCCGGTTCCGCCAGAGAAACAACCAGCCGAGTGTGGATCCAAGTAAAAGTGGGAGCAAGCAGGAGAAGGGGAGAGGTTTCAACCAGCTTGCTTCCACCAGATTACGGTAGAGATAGGCATGAAGGTAAACACCGGGTACGCTTCCCAACGCCGATAAGGCAACCCCATGCCGATCCATATTACTTACGGTAACGCCAATGAGGACAACTTTCCCTCGAAAAAAATCTTGGGGGTAATCCCCGGCTAACAGTTGAGCAAAAGAGAGGGTGGGGAAAGCTTCCAATTTCCCAGCGAAACTCATGACACCATTGTTGATGGTCAGCGCTTTTTTCCCGTTAGCCGCCTGATAAATTCGTTCGGCGAAAGCGGGCCTAGCGCTGCTGGGCAGTAACGGCCATTTCCGAATCAGCCCGTCCCGGTCCCGGAGGAGATTAAGATAACCTTGATCCGCCGTGGGAAAAAGGGAAGGGATTTCACCCCGTTCCTGCCACCGGCGGGTCCAGAACTTTGTCCTTTCCTCCAGCGCAAGCTCGGTACCTAGTACTACTGGGGTTGCCACTTCAGTCAGGGCGGCGGCCAAGATCGGGTCGTTTTCGGGGTCGGGAGTCTGAAAGTAAAGATCCAGACCGATCACGGCCGGGGCTTCTTGGTCCAGTTGCCATAAAGCATCCGCGTAGTAGCTCCTTGGCCAAGGCCAGGGGCCGAGGGCACGGAGGGATGCTTCATCGATGCGGACAACAACGGGTTCCTGGTAATGAAGCTCCCCTTGCCCAAAAAAGTGGGCGGCCAAAACAAAATCTTCCCACGCCTGGGTAAAAACGGGAACTTTCAGCAAAAGGAGGGCTAGCATAAGGCTAAGTAAGCAACCGCTGATTTCCCCCCATGTAAACGAAGAGAAGCGAAGTTTCTTTTTCACCTTCAGATCCTCCTAATGTGGTGCCGGGTAATTTTGGCTAATATAAAATTCGGTTTTAGGGCGGCAAATCCTGCCCATCTCAAGGCCCGATCCTAATCACCCCTGTTCCTTGAGAAAAGCCCCGTGGTGGCGGGGCGATCAAAGCTTTTGCGTTGTACCAAGCTAAAGAAATTTCGATACAATATATAGTGCTTGACTGGTATTTGGCTATCAATATATTGTATCGAGATCCTTAAATCAAACAACAACGCAAAAAGCCCGTTAATAACACCGGTAATTTAAAGCTGGTTAACGGCTTCTTCCAGGGAACAACCAGTCCGGAGGGTCAACCGGAGTCGTTCCTCGCAACCTTCCTCGCGGCAAGCTTCGGCTAGCCTTCGTCCCAAGGTTGCTAAGGCCTCCTCCTCGTTATCTTCGGATGCTTTCGTTAGCAGTTGACAACGGAACTCTCCGCACAAACGGGTCGTAAGACGAAGCGTATTTTCGATCTGAGCGGCCGGTGCCCGCTGCCGCATACCCTCGTCCGCCAAAGCTTCGCCTAAATGATGGGGAATTCCCGCCCACACCGCACCTTGAAAAGCGGTACAAATCGCTGCTGTTTCTTCCGGGGAAAACTGTTGACTCTCACCTTGCTCGGCAAGCCTGGCTATTGTTTGGGTTTCGGCTCTGCTGGCGGCGCCGTCTCCTTGCTCTGCTACGTTAAGCTCGTCTTCCAGACGGGTACGAAGCTCAGTCATCAACCGGTTCCGGAAACGGGATGTCACTTCCGCTGCCGCCATTTCCTTTTCTAAGGCTTCGATACAGTTCTGCAATTGTTCCCTTTTTCGTTGTTGTTCCTGCTGTTTCCTCTGTTGGGCGCTTTTATCTGTTTTCTCCGCACTTTTAGTGGTACCACCGGAATCTTTGCTCCCACCAGTGTTTTTCCCGCCGGAGGAAGCAGATGCCTGGGCACCAACACTCCCTCCTTTGGCCGCCACCACCATTGACGGCAGGTTACCAACGATGAACATTATGACCAGAATTATAAGGGCTATTTTCTTCATCAAACTCACCTCCGTCTTTAATATAACAAAAAGCCGCTTGGGTTTCTGTGATCCGGATCACAAAAACCCAAGCGGCTTTTGGATTGTGTTTGCTTGACAGCAGTTGTTATTGATTATACAATATGTTTAAAGCTTTTTGCGTTGTATCCTTTTTAAAAGAGCCCACCACAATACATAGTGTGTTGCTTGCAAATCGGCTATCAATATATTGTGCTGGGACAGTTGAATATGGGGACAACGCAAAAAGCCCGTTTAAGATGTTCAGGCATATTCTCCTTGCGGGAGGATCCCTGATTTCTTTTGACAAAAGGTAACGGTTCAAAAGTTATGTGAAATCGTCTTTGCACGCAGTGTACGTAAGAAAGACTGAGGAGGTTTTTTAATGGCTAAAGTCTCTGAAAGAATAGATAGTACAGTTAAAAATTATATTCGTGATGTAAATAAGCATATATCTGTCAATAAAGCTATTTTATATGGCTCATATGCGAAGGGTACTCAAAACGAGTATAGTGATGTAGATGTGGCAATCTTTTCAGACGGTTTTAAAGGGAAAAATAGAATTGAAATTAATGCATTCTTGTTTTCATTAGCGCGGAAATATAAAAATATTTGTATTGAACCTATTGGGTTTGGTAGTTCAGATTTAGAAGAGGAAAACCCGTTTATCAAAGAAATATTGGATACAGGAAAAGAAATTTACGTTTAGTAAATTTCTGTTCGGAGGTGTGGTCATGGATTTTGAGGTTAGAGAGACTCATGAAGAAGCCGCAACCAAAGAATCCCACACCTATGGTGATTATCTTAAATGGCCGGACGAAGAGAGATGGGAATTGATTAAGGGAGTTCCTTATGATATGAGTCCGGCACCATCAAGGACCCATCAGAAAATCTCCGGTGAACTTTTTCGACAACTGGCTAATTATCTGACGGGAAAAACATGTGAAGTTTATGCAGCGCCTTTTGATGTCAGGCTTCCTGATCAAGATGAGCAGGATGAAGAGATTATCACTGTGGTGCAACCGGATCTTGTTGTCATCTGTGACCAGAAGAAACTGGATGAACGGGGGTGTAAAGGTGCCCCTGATCTTATTGTCGAAATTTTATCCCCTTATACAGCAGGAAAAGATCTGAAGAATAAATTCGATCTTTACGAAGAGAAGGGGGTACAAGAATACTGGTTAGTTGATCCGACTAATCAGATTGTGCAAGTATTTACTATTGAAGAAGGCGGGACCTATGGACGCCCTGCTATCTATGATCCCACTGACCAAGTTAAGGTTGGGATCTTTCCGGATTTGGTGATTGATTTGCCAGCGGTATTTGGGGAAACCGGGGTAGACGCATCCGTTTAACAACCAAGTTTGCGTCCGGATAGACTATTGGCGAGTACGGTCAATAAATCCCCCTGGCGATCGCTCAAGTATTCCCAATACATGACTCCTGCCAAACCCGCTTCCTTCACATACCGGCTTTTTTCTTGAATCGATTCCTCATCATCATAAGTAATAAATGTGGTACCATCATAAAGAAAAGGCGCTTTGGCCACATTGTCCCAATATCGGGTAAACCCATGCTTGTTGAGATAATATTGTTTTAAGTATGTATAGGGAATGGAACCACCGCGCCAGATTGTCCCCTGGTGGTTTTGGAATAAGCCGTTCCCGTCCGGCCCCGGTTCGGCCTGATAAAACTCCCGCCCATAAGTGGCGACGCCTAAAACGATCTTGTTGGCAGGCACTCCCGCCCCGCGTAGGCGTTTAACAGCTAAATCAGCAGAGAGACCTCCCGCCGCTAGGGGGTCTTTTTCATGATAGAGGTTGGCATGATGTCCGGTGGTCTTACACCAGGGACCATAAAAATCATAAGCCATCAAATTAATCGAATTCACCAGAGGGTGGACTTTCTCTAATTCAACCACATCTGTGAACCAGGAGGCTCCATTGGCGCAGAAGGAGATCTCCTTATTTTCCCCTAGTTTTTCCCGGAGGAGTTGCAGCAGAAGGGTGAAATTCTGCCTGTCTTCCGGGCGAGATTTAATTACCCCCATCGCGCCGTTCACCGGGAATTCCCAATCGAGATCGATGCCATCCAGTTGATGTTCTTCTATGTATCGAACTACACTATCAACGAAGATTTCACGGGTGGGGGCGGTGGCTGCCAGATCAGAGAAACCTTCCCCTTCCCAACCGCCAACGGCAATAATTGCTTTTAGGTGAGGATACTTTTTGCGCACCTTTTTTAGCTCGAGCCATGTTTTATCGGCTACCATCTGCGCCGAAACAGTATCAGGCACATTTTTGATGCGCACATCCCGATCGGAAATCCTAAATTCGTTATCAATCCGAGCAAAAGACAATAGTAAATGGGTTAATTTATTCCCTTGGATCTCTTGCGCAGTCCATTCGCGACCGTTCCAAGCCGGTAAATAGGTCATCAGCTTATAGTTATCCTTTGTTTTAATCTTCCTCGACTCCCTTCTTAACCAGCGGTCAATTAACTGGGTGCTTTTTATTTTTATGCTCCGAGTATTGTGAAAATGAAGAAATAGAGGGTAGGGTAGAATAGAATTAGCGGTTATAGAGGTGGCAGAAAATCAAGAATAAATATTTGCTATAAAACCCTCACTGGTCTTTGATCTAATAAAAAAGCTGGCACATATACGGAACCATCAACACCGTATTCTCTTTCTTTGCTTTTTGCTAAAACAGAATTAAAGAAAACGCATAAATTACCTTCTAAATACAATCTGGCATTTCCAGAGCACTCACCTTTTTCCCATAGGTACCCAGTAGAAGTTATTTGAAAGTATCCTGTATAAGGATTAAATCCTGAAGCAATCCCTACTAAGTCGTTAACAATTAAAGCTCTATTTACAATATTTAATAGTTCGTTAATAGTTTTTTCTCCGTGGGGAACTACAACAGCATTACCTTTTACCACCGGGTAATTTCTGTAACTATCCCGCCAGCAAGATGCGGTACTGGAGATCCCTAGCTGAGAACCATAAAAAAAGTCTGAAGGGATATTACTGAGCATACCTTCATTTATTATCGTTATTTCTGTTTTTTTCGTTCCCTCCCCATCGACAGTACCAATATAGATTTGATTATCTTGGGCGTTTTCTATAATGGTCAGTTCTTTTCCTAAAAAGTCCTTTCCACTTGGTTTGATAAAACTCCTTTTATGATATATTGCTTCACTTGTTATACAGTTCAGGAAAGTGTATATTAATGCTGCTACCGCCTGCGGAGTAAAAAGTAAATAACAGTGTAAAGTGGTGTTTCTAACAATTGGAGCTCTATATATTTGCAGTAGAGTTTGAAGGTTTTTCAACCAGTTGGTGTTTGCAATATTATATCTAGGCCCGAGTTGGTTAAGAAAACAGCTCTTTCTTTCATCCTCATTTTTTACCCCGATCTCTAGTCCTAGCGCTGTATAACTATGTTTTCCTCCACCTTTTGTTCCTTTAGAATTTATTATAATATAGGAACCCTCATCTTTTAAATAATACACTTTTTTTAAATAAACCTCTGTACTGTTTATTATTTCGGCAATAGAATCAAACCATTTATCCACTTTATAATGATTGTATTTAGTTTGCGGAATATTTAATCCTAAATCTATAGAATGAGCATGACCACGAACCATTATTCCTTTCATATTAGTATAGGTTAAGCCAGCCCTCGCATCCATTAAAAGTTCCTTTATGTTCGTGCTCTCTATACCCGGACGGTAAGAAAAACCCACTTTACCTTCTTCAAAAACTCTGCCCGCAATGCCAGTATTGGAATAAAAAACACAACTATTGACCCCGCCGGCTGCATTTATGATATACTCTCGGTTCTTTTGTGAAATAAAGATCTCACTTTCCTTTTCTTGCTTCAATAATCGTTCAATAGTATCCGTGTCAATTTTTATCATTTCAACCCACCGATATTCTGTGATAATATTCGTACAGTAGGCTGCCCGTAGGAAACATCTACCACTTGGCCTTCTTTACCACATTCTCCTACTTCAAATTGAAGGTCATTACCGACCACATCAATTTTGGATAAGACATCTAAGGCGTTGCCAGCATATAAAAAAGGTCTTACCGGTCGAGTAATTTCCCCTTTTTCAACTAAATAGCCGTCATTTACCCAGAAAACAAAATCACCAGTTTGTGAATTAACTTCTCCACCTGTAAATGCAGCAGCATAAATCCCTTTTTTTGTATCTTTGATAATATCCTCCGGTAAAACATTTCCTGCGCACAGGTAAGTATTACGCATACGGCAAATGGGGAGGAATTCATATGATTGTCGTCGTGCGTTACCTGTATTCGGACATCCCAAGACTTTGGCTGTTTTCACATCAGTTAGCACCCCACTGACATACCCGTTTGCGATAAGTTTAACGTTGGAGGTAGGAGATCCTTCACAATCAAAAGGTTCATATACCCAGTCTTCTTCCTCGTCTCCCCGGTCACATATAGTTATGGATTCACTTGCAACTTTTTTCCCCAAAATTTTGGAAAAGACACTGTTGTTATCCAAAATATAGTCAGCTTCCAAAAGGTGTCCGCAAGCTTCGTGAATTAAAATACCTCCACCTCCTGGTGCTAAAATTAAATCCATCGGTTCCGATTTGACTGAATAAGTATTAAGACTTTTCCGTGCTTCGACCGCTAAAGAAACCCCTTTTTCCCAAATTAACTCTGCAAGATTATTATTACTGTTCTTAATAGACAAGCTTACTGTTTTATTTAATATGTCACCTTCATGATGAAGTACTAAATTTATCTTTGCTTTAGTTTTAGTTTCTTCAATTGGTAATTTTTTCCCGGATAAAGTTAAAATCAAAACCTTTCTTTTTATACTGGAAATATGACAAGATAAATCATACACGGGCAAATCTTTCTTTATAAACTTTATCAATTCAACAACATTGTCGTAGACCTCTTTATAGTTCAGAGTAAATTGTCTGTACAGATAAAACGATCCGCATATAGGAGACTGCTCATCGGGTTTAACGCCGCAAACGGAATTTTTATCATCGTGCGTAACTATCTTGTACAAATCATTTATATCACTGGGTTTATTTATATCTTTGCAAACATATAATAGCTGTTTATCCTTTTCTAACTGCAGACCCGCCCCACAATTAATAGAGAAAACGGGTCCTTGATTGTCGATCATTCCTATTCCCCAGCTCAAACCAATTATTTCTTCTATAGATAAAATAGCTCGTTCCGCCTGACTGTTAAGTTTTTGGTGAAGAGACATGATATCAGCTAGATTGAGGTAATTATCGGAAAAATAAAATTTAGTTATATCCCTCATAAATTATTTTCATCCTCCTCCACGAAAAAATCAAATAGATGACAAATAAACTTAGAATTATAAATACTCCCCAGAAAAAAGTTGTTCGAGTAAAATATAAAACCAGCCCGAAAAGCAATGCCCCTGTGATAAACCACCCGGAAAATATAGACTGCAATACTCCTTTCAGCACAATCAGATAGGAGAGCACAATCGCAGGTAAGATCGACATCACCAGAGGCCAGAGGGGATTGAAGCTCTCCGTAAGAATAGAAATAATGATCATTAGCGCCACTAAAGAAATGATCATCGGTAATACGATCATTCCGAGTAGGAAATCATTAAAGCTACTGGGGAGTAAAAAACCTTGCTTATGCTTGTGGATTATCTTTTCGATGGGTACAGATAAAAGGGAGACAAACCCGGATAACAGCAGCAAACTTCCCCCCATAAAGGGGAGCAATTCCGTGTTCTGAAGGATAATGGTGGCACCTGTACATTGGCCTAGAAACAACACCCAGGTAATGAATGGATAGCGGCTTAAAATGAGCATTTGTCCGTAAGTAAAGGCCTTAAATCCGGTGACGTAAACCCGGCTAGATAGAATAGATCTGCCCGGGTTTTCCTTGTATTCGTACGTCAAGGTTTCCATGCTTCCCCAGTCTCCAGACAAAAAGTGTTTTGTGGTAAGATAGGCTAGTTTACAATGTTTATCATATTTCGACCAGTTGATTTCGTTTGTTGAATTAATTACGATAAAAAAACCGCCAACCGCAAAGAGCAGCCAAAACAGATACGAGATATTTATATATATTAAAAATAACACCATAATAAAAGCTGAAAGTCTGAGGATATAGAGCCGCTTTGAAGTGGAGTTATACAAAAGCCAAGAAATATTCGTCGTTGCCACCAAATAAAAAAAGAGCTGAGCCCCGTGGAACAGTCCTGCTTGTACTTGCTGCGCCAATAGACTTAACCCCAAACTGATTATTAAAATTGGAAAATAAGACAAAAGCAATCTCCCTGTTAGTACCAGACGGTGGTTAACCGGGGTGGTGAAGAAAAAATAGAGCCCGGGTAGGGAAAAATAAAAGGGAGGATATTTAGACAAAATCCGTCTGCCTGCAATCAGGAGCAACACTATCTGATAAATCACAGGAATGATTTGACCTAGCAATTCTCTGTTGTTTTTCATCTCCGGAACCAATTCACCGATGAAAAACAACAAAAATACTAATAAAACTCCAAAGAATGGTAACCATTTTGGAGACAATCTCCGGTAGTATCGCAGCTTGTTTTTTAGCAATAGACATAAGACTTCCACAGAAGATTCACTCCCCTTTTAATAGCGTTATATATGCCTTTTCCAAACTGAACTTATCTTCTGCGGAAAAACCGGCGATACGAAGAATATCTTCATGATTACCGGTAGCTAAAATACTACCGTGATCTAAGAAAATATAAGAGTCACATATGGTTTGCGCCAAGTCCAACAAGTGGGTGGAGATTAAAACACTTTTATTCTCCTTTTTTATCCTAACAAACAAGTCTTTAAGATTACGAATCACTGACGGATCCAACCCGGAAAAAGGTTCATCCGCAAGCATAAGTCCATACCTTTTCATAAAAGCCATGGCGATCATTAGTTTTTGCTTATTACCCTTAGAAAGCCGATCGGGTAGTTGTCCTAAGTATTCTTCCAACTCAAGATGCTTGATGAGAATATGCTTTTTATCAAGAAACTCTTGCCGTGAAAGCCCTGATAACATGGCGTATAGATGCAAGTTTTCTTCCAAGGTTAAATCTTCATAATAAATAGGTTGATCCGGGATATAAGATATTTCCTCCGCAATCTCCTGTCTGTTCAACAGCAATTGCCTATTATAAAATATCTCTCCTTGCTCATATCGGAGTAAGCTCAAGATACACTTGAGTAAGGTCGTTTTTCCTGCACCATTTGGCCCGATTAACCCTACCACTGTACCACTCTCTATTGTAAAGGAAACTCCTTTGAGGGCACGAACAGTCTCATATGTTTTTGCTAAATTTTTGACTTGTAAATGCACATGAAATCCTCCTACACAATTCTTTGTTCTTCATTAGCCAATATCTTTTTAAAATTTCTTTTCCACCGACATTCTGTAACTTTTAAGTTATACGCTAAACCGTGACAACCGTCACATTCATAATATAATTGGCAGTCGCCACATAATTTATGGGTCGGAGATTCAAGATTTTTTAATGCGATAGCTGTAGTAGAAGCAAAAATACTCTCAATAGGATCATATAAAAGATTCCCCATTTTAAAGTTAAAAGAAGTACAAGGAGTTACATCTCCGTTAGGCAAAATATTAGCCATAATATATCCTGCTCCGCAATTTTTTTGCTCCTTTGCTTTTTCTGCAAAAATAGCTTCTTCGGTTTTACCAATAAAGAACTTGTCAGTCTGATGTAATATTTTTAATTTCGTTATTTCATTATTGATCTCTTCAAATTCACTTGGGGTTAAACCCAGATTATGTTCAACCGCTCTGCCCAATTTAACAGTCCGACCAATTAGAACTTGAACGGCACCAATGTTTTTTCCGTACAAAACAACTTCTTCCATATCTTTTTTATTAAGTGAGTTTAATGTAAACGAAATGATTGTCGGCATTCCCTTAGCAATAATTGATTTCAACGCATAATCTGCTCTCTGGAAAGCATCAGATTTTCCTCGAATTATATTATGCATTGTTTCCATTCCATCGATACTTACTTGCCACGCTATGTTTTTATAAAATTTGATTTCTTGCGCTAACTTTGGTTTAAAAAAATAACCACTGGTTGCTATTACAGCTGCTGTAAATTCCGTAGACACTTTTTCAAGTATTTGAAGAAAATCTCTCCTGGCTGTAGGTTCTCCACCTGTTAAGAATAGTTTATTTACTCCTAATTCCTTCAACTTGTCCAAAACAATGGCCATTTCCTTAAAACTCATCTCGTCGTTCAGATTACTCCCAGCTGAATTATAACAATGTTTGCATTCTAAAGGACACCTCCTAGTTAATTCAATTGTCATAGCCATCGGTGTCACTCTGTCGTATTCTCCAAAGATCCTACCTTTTTGGAACACGTCTTCAGTGTGGGGTACAGTAATTATATATTCCCTGCTGGCACAGGCATTAATGAAATTTTCCACCAATATTTTTGCTTTATGGAATTCCTCCGAATACCGTATAGACATTACCTGTGCTATTTGGTTAACACTTGTTTCCCCATCGCATAATTCTAAAATCTCAGCGCCGGTTTTGTTTAAACCCTCATATTCCATTGAATAATCGGTCCATTTGTAAATTAACGAATCACCATATTGCTTAAGTAAAACATGAGGATAGACGAACAACGGATTCACTAAAAAACCTCCTATCACCTATGGTTTATCACATCTTGATTTCATTGCCATTCCAATTAATCTGTTACTATGACAAAACACTAAATACTGAGGGGAGCTATCCTGTGATAGCCCCCTTCCCAATGATCGTCGCCATTAGCCGCTTAAACCGCTGCTGCGACCCATACTACAACACATGGGTGCGAAACCAAAGCAACGGTTGTAGTAGCCGTCGCAGTACAGGCGACACATGCAGCTATTTTAGCGCCTTTTAACATAGGAACTTGCATAATTAACCTCCTTTCCTAGTATTCGTATCAAGAAACAAAACATTACATAATTTTATTATGTATATATATCATAATAAAATTTCCCAAATATTTCAAGAAATAATAATCCTCGGCTTTTCGGGTCCAAATTAAATTAACTTGAAAGAGGATTACAAAAACTTGTAGCTCTTGGAACAAGCTTTAGAGCAATTTGCAGAACTTCCGTGCTTACCATAAGAACGGAAATAAAGGTGGCTATGGAAGCAGCATGATTCTAGATAGAACAAACCCAATTGTCCTTGAAGGAGGCTAAGTTGTAAATAAAATTTACGGCTTTGGAGATGGCGTTGTCTACCTGCTGCCGAAATATGAGATCGTGTTCATCTCATTGCAGGGGATTAAGGAGTTGTAAATTAGTAGCTTGTACATTGACTTTTAGGGGTTGATCGTCTAGACTAAGCATAAGATAATTAAATAGTGCCTTTAAGTTATGTCCCGTGAGACAGGCAAGGCAGAGAAACAGATGATATCGTGGTTCGAGTAATCTTGCTGCCTGCGCTTGCCGGCAGCTTTATTTGTCTCCAAAAGATTGTTCGCAAATAATCCGTCCGCCCTTTAAGGTTGTCCTGTGAGACCGCCAAGGGTCAGATGAATTGTTCTACAATTCCTCCTGCCTTTGGCCAGGAGGTTTTTTAATGGGCTGGGCAGACGGACAACCTAAAAAAGCCCTAAAAAGGCCAAGTTTAGAAGGGGGTTTGACCCATGTCCTGGCGACACAAGGATTTACTTGATCTGGACAATTTAACGACTGGGGAGATCGAGCTTGTTTTACACACAGCGCTTTCCATGAAAGAAGTATTGTCGCGACCACTGAAAAAACTACCGACCCTCAGGGGAAAGTCGATTGCCTTAATGTTCTATGAAAACAGTACCCGGACGAGGACCTCCTTTGAAACGGCGGCAAAAATTCTGGGGGCGGATCTCACCAACTTTTCGGTGGCCCAAAGTAGTGTCAATAAAGGGGAAAGTTTGCTGGATACCGCAAAAACACTACAGGCCATGCAGATCGATCTGGTGATTATCCGGCATGCCAGTTCCGGCGCTGCGGAATTTTTAGCCAAGCAATTAAAGGCAGGCGTGATCAATGGCGGAGATGGACAGCATGCCCATCCCACCCAAGCCTTGCTTGATTATTTCACCATCAAAGAACGGCTGGGCGGGATCAAAGGGAAGAAGATCCTGATCGTCGGCGATATCCTCCATTCCCGGG
>ENA-UOOK01000836-UOOK01000836.1-fermentation-metagenome-genome-assembly--contig:-NODE-836-length-41291-cov-5.274930_pt1 | contig 41291 bp, 38 predicted proteins | sample MGYA00245777_ERZ724023 | MGnify/ENA primary metagenome ERZ724023 (study PRJEB28704, sample SAMN03018312) | fermentation metagenome | biome: anthropogenic terrestrial biome; feature: soil; material...
AGCTTTCGTGTTTTGCTTGGTCGTTTATGGTCTGCAAAAAGTGAGATTGGTGGCTTCGGTTTGCGAAAAGTGAGATTACTTCGTGAACTTATCCGCTACTTTCGAAGCGCCGTAGGAATCCGGTTTAATCCGGGCATCAAAGCCGCTGCCTGTCACCATGCCGACCACTTCCCGGATGATCTCTTTGGTTTTTCCCTGTTCCCCCACATCCAGATGGATCTCGATATTCAAATCAGTCTTCCCGATGGACATAATCTTCCCGGCCAGACGTGACGCCACTTCTAAACTACGGGCGGTCTCTAGAAAAATCCGCTGTTTTAAGGAAATCATCCCCCGCTGCCGCTCTTTGGTATAATAAAATCGTCCGCCTTTACCCACCCGTAAAACCACAATGGCAGTCACATAATAAACATCCGTCCGGACCTGGGAGTCGGTACCGACGATCAATTTATAAGAATCCTCCGGGTGTTCATTAACAAAAGCGAGCATGTCGCGGAATACTTGGTTGAAACTGAGCCTACCTTTCGTCGGGCTGATAAAAAAAGTCATCTTCATCCCCTTTTCGGTATAAAAGCCTAAATCTTTGTGAAGCTTTTTGCGTTGTATCCAGTTAAAGAAATTTCGATACAATATATAGTGTTTAGCTTGTTTTAGGCTATCAATATATTGTACCGAAATGCTTAAATCAATTAACAACGCAAAAAGCCCTAGTGAGACCGTTTACAGTTCTTCCTGCAAATATGCAGCTAAAGCATAAAACTCCGTTGGGGAAAGGGTCTCTCCTCTTTGCAACGGGTCAAGCCCAAGCCCGCGCAAAGCAGCCATAACCTTTGTTTCTCCCCCGAGCTGCGAAAATATACTACGTAACGAATTATAGAGGTTCTTCCGGCGCGAAGAAAATACCGCGCGGACTAAGAGGGAAAAGCAGTGGTCGATCGCTGGGGAAAAATCCCTGGATTTAGGGGTTAGGCGCACAATCGCCGATTGCACCTTTGGTCTTGGGATAAAAACCGTTGGTGGTACTGTTCCCACCAGTTCAACCTGGCAATAGGATTGAATCATCACCGAAAGGGCACCGTATACCTTGTTGCCAGGCGGCGAAACCATCCGGTCAGCAACCTCCTTTTGCACCAAAAAGACCAGCATACGCCATGAAATGGCTGATTCAAGTAAATGAAAGATAATCGGAGTGGTAATGTAATACGGTAAGTTGGCGACAACTTTAGGGGCTGGCACTGTTCCCAAAATGAGCGCGGGGTTAAGTTTCAAGATATCACCAAAGACAAGCTCCACGTTGTTCCTACCGGCCAATACTTCCGTGAGGAGCGGAGCTAGAGAACGATCGGTCTCCACCGTAATCACACGCTTAACGTTTTCAGCTAACGCCGTCGTTAAAGCCCCGACCCCAGCGCCGATTTCCAGCACCACATCATCGGAGGTTAAATCGGCAGCGCTCACAATCTTCCGGAGAATATTAGCATCAGCCAAAAAATTTTGTCCCAGTCCCTTTTTGGCTGCCACCTGATACTTGTCCATTAACTGATGAACTTGGCGGGGCGAAGTTAAATTGAACTTTTTTTCTTCCGTAATCTTTTACCACCTCAAAAGTCCTTGGGCTTTTTGCCCGTCTTAATCCGGAGAACCGGGATGTCGGTCCAGCATTATATTACTACCTGGTTTTAATTTTAACCGTTTTAGCAATTCTTCTCCCACGGTCTTGGTTTCTAAAGGATGCTCATACTTACCCTGGATGCCGGCGATAATAGCTATCCCCAAGGCCATCAATGGATACTGCTCAATACGCCCATCGGGTCTTTGCAGATACATCCCACCCCGTTCCCGGTCGTCTTCCAGATAAAGCCCCAGGATTTCCTGGTCAAAGCGGTCAATAAGCCCTCTTCCTACTTGCTCGCCGCTTCCCGTCGGCGTCATAATGACAAAATCATCCCCATGAATATGGGCGATAAAAATATCCGGTGTTCCCAGCTCATCAGTGACTTCCAACAACAAACGACTCACCAGACGAATTGCTTCATCACCGGCACTAAATCCGTAACACTGATTGTAAATCCGAAAATTGTGAATATCAATAAACAGGAGATCGCAATCTCGACCATGGGTCATCCGCTCAGTAATCTCCTGCCGCATTACTTCCCAGCCCTGAAAACCGGTTAATGAGTTTTTCGCGATCGCGCGGCGTTCGGCCATTAAATAATTGACTTTCGTCAAGATATCCTTAGGTTTAAAAGGTTTGGTTAACTGGGTATCAATCCGCACTCCTAAATCAGCTAGATTCGCCAAGTTAACTTCTTCCGGTGCCAACAAAATCAACCCCATACTCCGGGTTTCGGCATGCAACTTCAAATCATAACAAGCTTCCAAACCGTCCTTGCCGGGCAGATCCTGGTCAACAACCACAACCCCCGGTCGGAAGTTAAGGGCTTTGGTCAATACTTCATCACCCCGGGTGCACGTGGCGATCTGGTAACCGGCGTTCGTAAGCCGAATCACCATGATCTCAGCCAAGTGCGAATCGGCCTCGGCAATCAACACCCGATCCAGATTCATTTCTACCGCTCCTTCCGCTCACTTTACCCTTTTGCTAAGTTCGACGAAAGGTAACCTTTTCCTCTTCTGCACCGGAAAATACCGGTATTTTCGTGAAGCTTATCCCTCGTCTTCCCTTAAGGTGCCAAAATATAAACTTTCACTTTCTTTCTACCCCACAAGAACGCTTCGCGCTCCGTATCATAACAAACATCGATCCGATTTTTTTTAATCGCCGAACCAATATCTTCCGCGGCGGCAAAGCCATACCCTTCGATGTAGAGCTTAGTCCCCAGCGGAATTACTTTGGGATCAACAGCAGCAATACCATAGGTGGCTTTTTTACCGGTATAAGTATAACCGTCAGCATAAATCCCGCAAGATTGGGGCCCCGGTTCATAAGCCGTCGCTTCCATCGTCAGGACATCAGTGTAACGGATCATTCGCCCACCGGCAACGGTTTTTGTGTGAATTACTGGCCGAATGCCCCGGGCAATCACCTTGTTAACGGCCGGTTTCACCACCCGTTCCCCAATGAGTTTTCTACTTACTTCTTTACCGTCCTCAAAAACTACCTGATACTCCCGGGCCAGAACACCAGTTTCCCCGGCACTGGCCACCCGCTGTTTTCCTTTGTCCAAGTTCGGATCATTAACATACGCGACCGGCGGAGTAATCTTCGCTTCAACCGTTAAAGTATCCGTGGTCACCCGCGCCACACTTAGCCGCAAACCTTCCCAAACCTGAGCATCCATGGGTACCGAGAGTCGATCCGCTTCACCTAACCCGATCCCGATCCGCTGAAGTGCCTCACCCACTGTAACCGGGGGCATCCGGGTTTCTATTGCTTTACCATCAACGTCAATAAAGAACTTTACCCCCCGACGCATTTGGATCTCCATTCCGTCTCGCACCCGTGCCGCTAAACCAGGGGTAACTTCATCACCAGGCCGGACTGGGATTTTTGCCTTAGCCAACGCCGTTTCAACCGTCGGTGCCGTTGTCACCAGTTTAAGCTGTGCGCCGTCGACTACAACGGTAATCGTATCCATCCGGAACGCATAAACCAATAAAAGAAAAAAGACCAGTCCTGAAAAGACATTCACCAAATAAGTACCGAGCCGAAAAGGTAATATTACCCCTGAAGCACTGACCTTCTGGATCTGCACAATCCTACCCCCCTACGTAGAAAACCAGTCTGGCGGTAGCCAGCGTGAGCGACTACCAAGAAAAGAATAGTTTGTCGATTCTCGCGGCCTAAATTTCAGTAACTTAACTAAAGTAACGCCGCTCCGAACGACCAGTTGCTGTGGCCTCTGGAGTTTGTCGACTCACCTGGCTCCGATCTAAATCACTTCGTGATGTCTGCCGGAAGCCAGCGTGAGCGACTACCAAGGAATGGATTTTTTTCCAAAGCCAACTTAATTTCTAATCTATTCCTCTCCGCTCCTAACGTTTCCTGCTGGAAATAAACGGTACCGCCTATTCGGTCAAGTATGAACGAATCCGCAGTTCAACTCCTAATTCTTCCGCAAGCTTCCGTGCTGGTTCCGGATCGAAAGCCGGAATTTGGACCACCGACACCACCACCTGGGGAATATATAACTTACTGTCCCGAATAAAGCGGAGCAACGCCGGGAAAGCGGCAAGCCCAAGGTCGGAACGGCAAAGCCGGTGATAGTCGGCGGCCGTGGTAGCATTTAAACTGATGGAAATGGTATCGATCAAGCCTTCCAGTTCGGGTAGGATCGAACGCTCAAGCACCGCTTCCGCGAGCCCATTGGTATTAAGCCGAATACGCACCCTGTAACGTTCCTTCAGCGCAGCGGCTACCCCGACGACCACCTCCCAACGGAGTAAGGGCTCACCATACCCACAGAAAACAACTTCCCGGTAGGCGGAGACATCACCAGCGGCTGCTAATACCTCTTCCACCGAAGGTTCCCGGTCCAACCAAAGATCGTACCCCACCCCCTGCTCATTTTCGCGAATGCAAAAAGTACAACGGTTGGGGCAGCGATTCGTGATATTAAGATAAAGCCCGTCCTTAATTGGATAAGCAAAAACCGTTCCCATGTAGGTTCCCTCTTTCGTTCATTATTATAGTGTTCTTCCCCAGCCCAGGCCGGATGGTGTTCTCCGCTGTAATTGAATTTCTTCATCTCGTATTCTTGGCGAAGCGATGGCTGAAATCGGGTTGAGCGACACGGAAGTCGCGAACCGCTTTTGGTCCATGGGTGGACCTTAAAGCGAATGCTCGATTTCAACCGGAGCGGAGGCCAGCCCAAAACAGGCTTCCCCGTTTTCCCTAGTCAGTTCTGCTATTTCCCCCGGCGCGATCCCTAGAATAGTCCCCACCTGCTCGGCAACGGCTACCAAGAAGGCTGGTTCATTCCGTTTCCCCCGCCAGGGATGGGGCGCCAAATAAGGAGCATCGGTCTCTAATAATAAACGGTCCAGCGGGAGTCTTTTCACCACTTCCGGCAGCTTACGGGCGTTCTTAAAGGTAACCGGCCCTCCGACCGCCAAATAAAGGTTTAAATCTAAATACGCGGCCGCTATTTCGTTACTACCGGAAAAACAGTGCATCACACCCTGATAAGTATCGCCTTCCGCTTTCAAGGCGGCCAATAGATCGGCATGGGCTTCCCGTCCATGGATCACCACCGGTTTTCCGGTTTTTTGCGCCAAAGCCAGTTGCTGGCGGAAAACCTCCTGTTGGCGCGGGCGTGGCGAATGATCATAATGGTAATCAAGGCCGATCTCACCCAGCGCCACCGCCTGCGGGTGGGTAAGCATCGCTTCTAAACTTCGGAGGTCATCGTCGGTAACGGTTGCCGCGTCATGGGGATGAATCCCAACCGCCGCGTAAATCCCCTTTTCTGCCTCAGCCAGCTGTAAAGCCCGCTGGGAGGAAGGCAGATCATACCCGACCACCAGCATCTGCTCTACCCCCGCCGCCCGCGCCCGGGCGATAATCGTCGGTAAATCCTCCTGGTAGGCTTCGTCATTAAGGTGACAGTGGGTATCAAAGAGTCTCATCGAACCTCTGCACCATCCCCCACTGTTTTCTCCGGCATGACCAGAGCTAGATTATCTCCGTCGCCGGCCGCCAGCACCATACCCTGGGAAAGGACGCCCCGCAGTTTAGCCGGTTTCAGGTTCGCGACCACCACAATTTCCTTCCCCACTAACTCATCCGGTTGATAATAGCGGGCGATCCCCGCCACAATCTGCCGCTCTTCCTCCCCAAGCCTAACCTGAAGCCGGAGGAGTTTATCGGCACCTTCGATTTTTTCGGCAGTAAGCACCTTCGCCACCCGTAAATCTATTTTCGCAAATTCATCAATGGTAATCTGCTCTTGCGTGGTGGCCGCCGTTGCTGTCGGTTCCGCCTTTTTAGTCGTTGCCTGCGGCACGGGTTTTTCCGGTGGCGCTTCTTTCTTTACTCCCGTAACTTCTGCGGCTTCCTCCCAGTCAATCCGGGGGAAAAGTGGTTCCCCCTTCCTGACCTTGGTACCGGCCGGATAAAGTCCCCATTTACTCCCGGCCTCCAAGCCGATGGCAGCCGCCTCCGGATCTAAACCGAGCTGGGCAAAGATCCGGGCCGGGCTTTCCACCAGGTAAGGCGAGAGCAAAACGGCGCTAACTCGAATCACCTCGACCATCGTATACAGGACCGTACCCAGACGCTCGTGATTGCCCTGTTTATTCAGACTCCAAGGCGCTGCTTCATCAATATACTTGTTGGCGCGCCCAATTAAATGAAAGATCGCGGTCAAAGCCCCAGAAACCTCCAATTTCTCCATGTGTTCTTGCACTGCTTGCCAGGTCTCGTCCGCCTCGTTAATAAGCGCTTTCTCCAGCGGCCCATAGGCCCCCGGCACCGGAACTACTCCGTCGGCAAATTTCTCCACCATGGAGAGGGTCCGATGCAAAAGATTCCCCAGATCATTGGCTAAGTCCGTATTGATCCGAAGGACTAAGGCTTCCTCCGAATAAATTCCATCGGCGCCAAAGGCGACCTCCCGGAGGAGATAGTAGCGGATGGCATCCAATCCGTACTTGTCGACCAATACTACCGGGTCAACCACATTGCCCTTGGACTTAGACATTTTCCCACCATCCAACACCAACCAGCCATGGCCAAAAACCTGTTTCGGAAGGGGTAAATCTAAGGCCATCAAAATAATCGGCCAGATGATGGTGTGAAAACGGACAATCTCCTTACCAACCAGGTGCAATTCGGCCGGCCAAAAACGGGCAAAAAGACTGTCGGACCCCACCTGGTCCGGATAGCCTAAGGCGGTAATATAATTGGTCAATGCATCAAGCCACACGTAAATCACATGTTTCGGATCAAAAGGCACGGGGATGCCCCAGGAAAAAGTTGTCCGCGAGACGCAAAGGTCCTCCAGTCCGGGCCGGAGAAAATTATTGATCATCTCATTTTTTCGGGAAACCGGTTGGATAAATTCGGGATGAGCTTCGATATGGGCCATTAAACGGTCCGCGTATTTGGAGGTCCGGAAAAAATAGCTTTCTTCCTGAACTCTCTCCACTTCCCGGCCACAGTCTGGACACTTTCCGTCAACCAGTTGGCGTTCCAGCCAAAAGGCTTCGCAGGGCGTACAGTAAAGCCCTTCATACTCACTTTTATAGATATCTCCCTGCTCGTAAAGGCGTTGGAAAATCTGCTGTACTCTTTCGGTGTGACGGGGTTCGGTTGTCCGGATAAAATCATCATTACTAATCGCCAGTGTTTTCCATAATTTTTTAATGTTAGCGACAATTTCATCAACAAAGGCTTGCGGTTCCTTACCGACCGCCGCTGCGCGCCGCTGGATCTTCTGTCCATGCTCATCGGTGCCGGTCAGAAAATAGACATCTTCCCCCATCAGCCGGTGATAACGGGCTAAAGCATCGGCAACCACCGTAGTATAGGCATGGCCGATATGTAAATTGTCACTTGGGTAGTAAATTGGTGTTGTAATATAGAATTTCCCCACATTAATCTCCTCCTTAAAAGTTGATAACAAAAAAACCCCTCCACCCAAAGAAATCATCTTTGGGGGCGAGGAATTTCCCGCGGTACCACCCCAATTCTCTCCGCCTGCGCAGAGCCTTCACGGACAGGGCCTAGCCCTGACCTTGCGCGTTAACGGGCGCACCCGGCACACTTAAGCAGAGTTACCTCCTTCAATGTACTGCTCCGGGTCCATCTTCGTCATCCCGCTCCGGTCGGCTCCCACCGTCCCGACTCGCTGTTCGTGCCAGGAAAACTACTCCTACCCCTCATCGCGTCCTTGATGGCCTTTTTGCCCAACGCAAAAAGCTTTAATTAAGTAAATTAATCTTAGGAATTAATCCCAACCGTACTTCAATTCTATTTGATTAAGTATATAAATACCGCTCACCTTTTGTCAAGTCCGTTTGATAATTTTTCCCAAAATAATTATTTCCTCGATTGACTTAGTCTGGAAAATAAGGTACAATTACCTTGTAAATGAATGTCGAATCTTATCGGAAAAGGAGGTTTTTGCAATGATGAAATCTACAGGAATTGTACGTAAAGTCGATGAACTAGGACGCGTAGTAATCCCCATCGAATTACGACGCACCCTTCGGATTGAGGAGAAGGATGCTTTAGAAATTTATGTAGACGGGGAGAAAATCATCCTGAAGAAATATGAACCGGCCTGCATTTTCTGCGGAAACGCCGAAAATGTCCGGAATTTCAAAGACAAAAACATCTGCCAGGATTGTTTGGACTCCATGAAAGACGTTTCTTAAAGCTTAAGCTTTACTGGTGTACGAAAGAAGGGGAGATAACTCCTCTTCTTTTTCGTTAATCGCTATTTTTTAAGTAATATTGATAAAGCTCCCCCCGGGAAAACCCTTCACGGCGGGCAACCTCGCGGATCACGGTCGAGGCTTTCTCCCCGGCTACACTCCGCTGCCGGATCTCTTGGTAAAAAGAGGCATAATCGGCCTCAGTACGTTCCTCTTTTTCGACAGGACAACCGGCGAGTACTAAGGTGAACTCCCCTTTTACTTCCCGCTCCGACCAGACCCGAACCGCTTCCCCCAAGGAACCCCGCCAAAATTCTTCAAATTTTTTTGTTAATTCCCGGGCGACCACCACCGGCCGGTCCACACCGAGTTGTTCTGCCAACCCCCGTAGGGTTTCCTTTAAACGATGGGGCGCTTCATACAGCACGATCGTCCGCTCTTCTCCGGCCAGCGCCGTGTAACGGGCTTTCCGTTCCTTTGGTTTCCGGGGAAGAAAACCCTCAAAAACGAAGCGGTCGGTCGGTAACCCGGAAGCAACCAGCGCCGCCAAACAAGCAGAGACCCCCGGGACCGGCACCACCTGGAATCCGGCCGCCGCTGCTTGCGACACCAGTAAACTTCCAGGATCGGACAACCCCGGTGTCCCGGCATCGCTGACCACCGCGATTTGCTGCCCCGCACGCAGGTATTCCAGGAGCAGTTCCGCTTTTTTCTCCTCTTGCTCCCGGTAATAACTGATCACCCGCTGATGAATGGATAGATATGAAAGGAGTTTCCTGGTCTGCCGAGTATCTTCGGCGGCGATCAGATCAACTTCCTTTAAAACCCGAACGGCACGGGCCGTGATATCCTCCAAATTACCGATGGGAGTAGTTACCAAATAAAGAACGCCTTCTTTTTCCATCCCGATCTCCCTCTCTAGTAGCGCTCCTGAAAAAGCTCAGCGCTCCCCACTTTGTTCAGGGGAAGGCGGAAAGACCATATACTCGGCGCTTAAATAATCGGTGCGGTGCGAGGAGAGCGTCTCCAGAAATGCAGCGAAGTTGGGAACATTCTTTTTACTCTGATAGTTGAACCGTCCGTTCCGCCATTGAAAACTATAGACCGCTCCGTCTTGATTATTCTGTCCTTCCCGGACAAATCCATATAACCATACTTCACCGTTGATGGCCGAGAGCTGTAGATCTTCATAGACAAAATCGATATCATGCGCCCTTTTCCACCCAGTTTCCTGTTTCGAAAACATTTCCAAGCGTAGTTTACGGCTGCGTGTTTTTAAGTCATACTCCCGGTTGAGAAAAATAATCTCCGCTTCCCGCCCTTCCACCAGATCGGCGAGGTAGACGCCACTAGGCGGATTCCCCTCGCCCAGGTTGGAAAGGATCGGGCCTAGCGCTTGCCATTGTAACCCATTCTCTTGTTTGAGTAAACCCACCCTATACTGCGGCCAACCCCAAAGGTCATCGTCGGTCCGGAGGAGGAGCAGCGCTTCCTGTTTACCGTTGCGGTCTAAATCTTGTACCACCCAATGATGGATCCGGAAAGGAGTTAAATATTTAAAGATATAATCTTCAAGTGTTCCGTTAAAATCAAGCTCGGGTAGACGGTTGGCAAAAGGATCTTTCTTTTCATGAAAGGTACGGAACAGTAAATACTCATATCCGAGGGTACTCCAGACCGGTTCCTCGATATGGTAATATCCCCCTTTATAACTTCCGGTCGTCAATAAATCTTCCCGCTGTGGGGTAAAAGCGCCAAATTCTCCATAAGCTCCTTTCAGCGCAGCGCCAAAAACTTTAGTTCTAAGCAGCCCGGTACCCTTATCCAGATCGGCGGTGATCACCCGGTAAGTGAGCGCCCGATTTTCATAGCATTCCAGGAACTGCAGATGCCAATTGGCGTTAAAGACCGCCGCTGCCTTTAAAAATAGCCCGTTATTGTTTAATATGGAGAATTTTAGAGAGGGAAGCTCGGCGCCATTCCCCAAAAAAGCCAGGTGATTAAGGCCTTTCCCGGGTAAAATATAGACTGATTTATATAAATAGCCTTCCTGATCCCGAGCCCGACCATATGCTTGGAACGGTAACGGGACCAAACGATAACGTGCCCGTTCAAAATCCCAGTCGGCCAGCGCCGCCTGGATCAATATTTTACTGGGACTCTCGGCGCAGGGAATCAAATAAGTAAAAACATATTCATCTTCCACATCATCATCTAACGCCGAGTTTACTTCCCACTCTAGCAAGTTGGCATTCCCCGGTAATAATGGAAGGATCGCCCGTTCTCCGACGGGGATCTCAGCCAGTTTATTTAGGGAATTTCCCCAGCATAACGAGGTGCGTTCTTCTTTTGCCGCCGACCCAAACAACACCGGGCGTTGGCGGGAGCGGGCAAAATGCCGATAGTCTTCCCGCGTCATTTGATAGGCTTCCGCCCCACCCTTGAGTTGGTGATCACGCAGATCCCAAATCCGGCTGGTAATGGTCAAGAGATCACTACTGCTTTTTCCGTCAAGATAACTTACTTCATGGACGACAAATTGACCTTCGTAATCCATTAATTGCAGATCATACTGACCGCGAGCAGTAAACACCCCTTGATAACAGTTGTTTTTATACTTATGCATCGTCAACTCGGCAAAGGAAGAACCCTCCGGTTGAAAGATGGTCCAGAACTCCAAGATGCCATCGCCATCTAAATCATCAATCTGAAGGATCCGGTAAGTGTATCCGGTCTCCCCGGCCTTCACCTTCCCGCCGCTTCCGCGGTTTGCCTTCCCCAGATTTATGTAATAGGTCTCTTGGTAGCGTCCATCAATCAGATCGAGTAACGTCAAAGCATAATTATCCTGGAGCGCATAAAGCACCAGATACTCAACGTCCGTATCCAAATCAAACTCGGCTAACGCAAAACACTGCACAATATTGGCGCCCAGCGGTAAATAATTCAGGAGATCGCTATTGGCTTGCGCCATAAAGGGGGAAAGTATAATAAATAGTAAAATTAGGCAAAAAAATAGAACACACCGGGCTTTTCTCATTAGAGTAATCCCTCCTTCCTTCTTTTATTCCACATTCTTACGGAACATCCTTTTCATGAAAGTAAAAAATAGAGGCCGGATGGCCCCTATTTAAACTCCACTTTATGGAAGACTTTCTTTCCTTTTTGTAAAAGCAAGCCGTTACTACCGTAATCGGCGGGGTTAATGATCAGCCCAACCTCAGTTACCGGTTGCTTTTCCAACTGCAATCCCCCTTGGTCGATCAGGCGCCTTCCTTCTTTTTTGGAAGAGGCTAATTTTGTCAGCACTAACAGGTCAAGGAGGGAAATCCCCTCTGGGTAAGCCGCCTTTTCCACACTGGTCACCGGCAAAGCGCCGCCGCCCGCCGCCCCGTCCTCAAAGAGACGTTCGGCGGTTTTTTCCGCTTTTCTTGCTTCTTCTTCCCCATGGGCCAGCTTGGTGGCTTCAAAGGCTAAAATCTTTTTGGCTTCATTAATTTCCCGATCCTGTAAGGCCCCCAACCTGCGGACTTCGTCCATGGGTAAAAAGGTAAAATACGCAAGGAAGCGTTCGACATCAGCATCATGGGTGTTCCGCCAGTACTGGTAAAAGGCAAAAGGTTCGGTTTTTGCCGGATCTAGCCAAACGGCACCGGCTTCTGTCTTCCCCATCTTCTTACCGCTGGCCGTAGTAAGGAGCGGCCATGTTAAACCGAATGCCGCTTTCCCTTCCAACCGTCGGATCAGATCGGCCCCGGCTAAGATATTCGACCACTGGTCGTCGCCGCCCATCTGTAAAACACAGCCATATTTCCGGTTCAGGAGCAGAAAATCATAGGCTTGCAGCAACATATAGTTAAATTCAATAAAGGATAATCCCCGCTCCATCCGGGCCCGGAAACACTCAGCCGTAAGCATCCTGTTGACGGAAAATTGTGAACCGATCTCTCGTAAAAACTCAATATAATTTAGGGGAAGGATCCAATCGGCGTTATTAACCAGTACGGCCTGGTCATCACCGAAATTCAAGTAATTCCCCAGCTGTTTTTTGATCTTATTTGCATTCTGGTTAATTACTTCCGGGGAAAGGATCTGCCGTAATTCCGTCCGTCCACTGGGATCCCCAATCATCACCGTACCGCCTCCCACCAATGCCATGGGCTGGTGACCGGTTCTTTGGAGATGGGCCAAAGCCATAATCCCCATCAAATGTCCTACGTGTAGGCTATCGGCGGTTGGATCAAAACCGACATACGCCGTGACTTTTCTCGTAGCTAGGGTCTGACGTAGTTCGTCCTCATGGGTAACCTGTTTAAAAAAACCTCTCTCTTGAAAAACATCTAATGCATTGGTCATAATTGACTCCCTCCTGTAAAATAAAAAAACTCTCCATCCCAAAAGGGACGAGAGTTTACTCGCGGTACCACCCTACTTGCCACGCTTTAGCGTGACCACTCCTTTGTTAACGGCTGACGCCGGAAAACTCTACTTTTACCTTCAAGCTTTCCTCTCCCGGGGGTAACTTCGAACCACGGTTGCACCGGTTTGCACCAACCACCGGCTCTCTGTTGCCAACCACTGGATCCTACTTCACCCGTTCCTCGAGTTTAAGATAGAATTTTGCTTCATAATACCACGGGGAAAATCCTTTGTCAATTGCTTTATCTTAAGCTTTTTGCGTTGTACCCATTTGAGATTCTGGTACAATATATAGTGTTTGACTTAAGTTAAGCTATCAATATATTGTACCAGAATAGTTGAATCAAATGACAACGCAAAAAGCCCCTTTAGCCTCAAGTACACTTTGTCCGTGGTTGGTACATACTGGAGGTTACTTTTTCGTAGACGCCACCTGCTTCACAAACCAGGTTTTTACCAGCTCGTTTCGCTAAAGCATTCGCTTCTTCGGCTTTACGGAGCAGATCTTCTAGGGTATTCCCGTCTTCCGGAAAACTCGCCATCCCCACTGAAATCGTAATCGGAAAGAGCCAACTTTTGGTCGTCGTTTCGACTAAAACCCTTAAGCGTTCGCCCACTTGAAAGGCTTCACTGCGGTCAGCGCCGGGAAGGACAATCAAAAACTCATCGCCCGAAAACCAACGGGCTAAGAAATCACCCCGCCGTAATTGACTGGCCAAAATCTCGCCCAAATTCTTGATCATCGAATTACCCTTTTGGTAGCTAATGTTATTATATTGTCTGAGGTTATCGCCATCAATAAAGAGGATACTAAAAGGTGCCTGTTCCCTGCTGGAGTGTTCAAACTTCTCACCTAGAACGGTCTGGGCTGCCCGGTGATTGGGCAAACCGGAAACATCATCACTAAGCGCCAAATTTTGCGCTTGATCCAAAAGCAGGTACCCCTCGGCAACATGATGGGCCAAATCGGACAGCAGCCGTTGGGCTTCGCCCCACCGGTTTGGCGCGGACTTACGGGGTAGGAACTGTCTGAAAAGAAGACGCAAAAAGGCCGTAAGCTGCTTATCCTTTTTGCTGTACGCAGTAACCTCCACCGTCACGCCGGGTCCCTGCAATCCGTTTTCTAACAAATGTTGATCGCAAGCACACTGCATGCGCCCAGAAATTACCTCCGCAAACCCAGTGGTTGATTCCGGTAAAATCAAGACCAGTCGATCGGGGGTAACGCGGACAGGGATGAGCCTGAACTCCTTTTCGTCCGTATTTAGCTCCTTTACGATGTCCACCAGTTTCTCCTCGAGATGCTTTAACTGTTCCTCCAATGGTAGTCGGTGCTGTGGAAGGGTGAATTTATTCATCTTAAGAACGGCGATGGCGCCTTCGTTGCCAATGCCACCCTCTTTAACTGCTTTCATTAACCCAAAAAGATTTAAAAAACCGGTGACAGGATCATTATAAAACCCAGGTTTTAAAAGAATCGGTACCGTCCCCTTTTTTTAAAGAATTACGGTTATTTCTTTAGTTTACATATAATTAATGATATCATTAGTTTCAATATTGTCAAGGTTTTTTTCCGTTATATGTCTCTTCCGTTATTATTCGGTAAAAGTTGTTGAAATTTCATCATGATTTAATCATTCCGCAGCCTACGTCCATTGAATTTCCGGTCAAATCGTGTTTTAATATTAAAGGTAATTTGTGATTTATGAAGGTGGGACCATGTTTGAATAATACGCTACAAACAGAATTAAGAAATGTCGCCATGATCGCCCATGTTGACCACGGTAAAACCACGCTGGTCGATGCCCTGCTCCGCCAAGCGGGAATCTTTCGTGCTCATGAACAGGTAGTTGACCGCGTTCTCGACAGTAATGACTTAGAACGCGAGCGCGGGATCACAATCCTAGCAAAGAATACCGCCGTCCGCTACGGTGAACTTAAAATCAACATCGTCGATACCCCCGGCCACGCTGATTTCGGCGGGGAAGTCGAACGGGTTTTAAAAATGGTCGATGGCGCCCTGCTTCTGGTTGATGCCTTCGAAGGACCGATGGCGCAGACCAAATTTGTCCTCCGGAAGGCCCTCGCTGCCGGTTTACGGATCATTGTGGTGATCAATAAGTTAGACCGACCTGATGCCCGGCCTGATGATGTGCTCAATGAGATTTTCGACCTTTTTGTCGATCTGGACGCCGCCAGTTGGCAACTGGATTTTCCGGTGATCTATGCCTCGGCACGCCAAGGAATCGCCACTTTGGATCCGCAGGTTCCGGGGGAAGATATGCGCCCGCTACTGGAAATGATCAAAAACAAGATCCCAGCCCCCACCGGCGACTTGGATCAGCCTCTGCAACTCCAAATTGTCAGTTTAGATTACGACGACTATGTAGGGAAAATTGCGATTGGTCGGATCGCCAATGGTACTATCCGGGTCGGGGAAACAGTCGGCATTTGTACCCCAGAGCATGGCGAGCGGGAAGGCAAAATCGGTTTACTCTGGGTCTATGAAGGACTAAAACGTTCACCGGTAGAGATCGCCTCCGCCGGAGAGATTGTCGCCTTCGCCGGTCTCAGCGAAGTTAATATTGGGGAAACCGTCTGCCACTTAGAACAGCCCCGTCCCTTACCCATGCTCACCATCGATGAACCGACCCTCGCCATGACTTTTATGGTCAATGATAGTCCTTTTGCCGGACGCGAAGGAAAATATATTACCTCTCGTCATCTCCGGGAGCGACTCTGGAAAGAAGCCCAGACCAATGTCAGTCTAAAAGTAGCGGAAACGGATTCCCCCGATGCCTTTCAGGTCTCCGGTCGGGGTGAACTTCATCTCTCCATTTTAATCGAGACAATGCGTCGTGAGGGGTACGAACTTCAAATCTCAAAACCAGAACCAATTACAAAATTAGTCGATGGCAAGCTACTCGAACCTTACGAACGTCTTTTTATTCTCGTCCCCGAAGCTGCCTCCGGGCCGATCATTGAAAACCTGGGGCAACGTCGAGCCGAACTAATTAATATGGCTCCATCCGGATCAAATCTGAATCTGGAATATTTAATCCCCGCCCGTGGACTAATTGGTTTCCGTTCCCAGTTTTTAACCGACACCAAGGGCGAAGGGGTCATGCACCATCTCTTCGATTCCTACGGTTTGTGGAAAGACGGAATCGGACAGCACCGCCAAGGGTCTTTGGTGGCCTTTGAAGACGGAGACGCCACCGCTTACGGTATTCATAATGTGGAAGACCGTGGTGTGCTTTTTGTGGTACCGGGCGAAAAAATCTACACCGGTATGGTCATCGGGATTCACCATAAAGATGATGACCTAGACATCAATGTCTGTAAGAAGAAACACCTCACCAATATGCGATCAAGTAACGCCGATGAAGCGATCCGCCTGGTTCCCCCGCTCCGTTTTTCGCTGGAACAGGCGATGGAATTTATTGCCGAAGATGAATTGGTGGAAGTTACACCGCAAACAATCCGGATGCGCAAAAAAGTCCTGGACCGCACCACCCGTGCCCGCCTACGCAAAAAGCCCTAATCGGGTAATGCAAGCTGCGGTTTCCGGGCTGCCCGGTATAAACCGATCTTATTCCCAATCACCTGCACTACCTCAGCGCCAGTGTGCGCAGCAATTGCCGCCGCCAACTCATCCGGAGCAGCTGTTTGATTGTTAAGCACCGTAATCTTAATCAACTCTCTGGCTTCCAGGACCTCGTCCAACTGGCGGAGGAGATTCTCCGAAAGTCCTTCCTTACCGACCTGAAAAACGGGGGTCTGCGTATTAAGCAGTCCCCGTAAATATGCTTTCTGCTTTCCTCTTAACATTTCTTTTTCCTACCTTCTCTCGTCTCAACTTTTCGCACCCAATCTATACCAAGCAAAACGCTTTCGCTGGCTTTCGCGTTTTTCTTGGTGTCTTTGGTCTGCGAAAAGTGAGATTAATGTTTTTATCCCCACGGCCGCTGCTGATCCGGAACATCCGACGATACCGACCAGGGATTTACCTCCGTAGCGTCCGGCCGAAACTCCTTCCGGGCATGACCAAAAAGGACCAGCCCACCCACAGGAACAACGATCAACAACAAGCCAAGACCGAGATTACCGTAAAGACACAACCGTGTCCCTTCGAGGCGGGAACCAAACCGAAAAAGTAACAAATTTAATCCGCTTAGCAGCAAGACCCCGGTACAAAGGAGAAAAGTCCAGAAAGTTTGGACCGAATACCACGCCCACTCTCGACCCATTATTAATCCGCCTCCGGTAATCAATAACCAGATGGCCAAGGGTAGACCGAAAAAAGGGAAAAAGGGAAAGCTTAGGGTAAAGAGGGTTACGGTCAACTCCCGACCATAAATATAACCGACAATTGGGAGTAAAATCCCTCCCGCGCCAATAACCAGTAGGAGTAGGCTAAAAATTATGATGAGGGCTTTACGCATCCGAATCCCTTCCTTCCTTGTAGGGCTTTTTGCGTTGTTCTTTGTTGCAAAATAAACGCAAAAAGTTTGTTCCTTTGTTGGAACTGTTCCCTAGATCTTATTCGCCCTCTGGGCGATGGTTCCTTTCGCCTTAGCAAACTTCCTCTCCCTCCTTCCACGTCTTTAGTTCCACGATCAAACGATGATAATTTAAATCCGAATCGCTCATACTATACACTAAGGAAGGAGGAGAGATTAATGAAAGGGTTACTGGAAAAATCACTGCTTTTAGGCTTGGGCACTTTCTCGATGACCAGGGATAAAGCGGAAGTGTTCCTCCGCGATCTGGAAGAACGTGGTGAAGTCACAGCGGCGGAAGGAAAAAAACTCTTAAATGAACTTATGGAAAAAGGCGAACAAGAAAAAGTCGTCCTCCAAGATACAATCCAGCATTCCGTCAACGAAATTATGAAAGGTTTCGGTTACATTAAAAAAGAAGAGTATAATTCCTTGGAAGAACGGGTTAAAGAGTTGGAAGCGCGCTTAAGCAACTCCGCGCCGACGATGGAACCCGAATCGTAATGGGCAAAAGCACACTGAGGTCAGTCTCCTGATTTGGCTTTTTGCGTTGTTATTTGATTTAAGGATTTCGATACAATATATTGATAGCTTAAATTGAGCCGAACACTATATATTGTATCGAAATTTCTTAGTATGGGTACAACGCAAAAAGCTTTGATCTCAGTGTTTATTTCTCCCCACTTTACCCCCAACCGCCACCTCACTCCTGACTCCAACATCAAAGATTGCAGATTCGTTAAATCCATTTCTTTCGTGGACTTTCTTGTTATAATAGGAGATAATGCCTAACATTGCGATCTGTATTTGCTTTTGTTATGTTAATTTATGGAGGAGGTAACTTGTCTTGGAGATTTTACTAGGATCCTTTAAAGATTTCACCTTCGGAAATGCTTTTATGTTTTTCCTCGGCGGAATCTTAATCTATCTTGCAATCAAGAAAGATTATGAACCCATGTTATTGCTGCCCATTGGCTTTGGGGCGATTCTGGCGAACATCCCCTTTTCTTCAGCCATCGGCGAGAACGGTTTTTTAACGATCCTCTATAACGCAGGAATCGCCACCGAACTCTTTCCTGTCTTAATTTTCATCGCCATCGGTGCCATGATTGATTTCGGTCCTTTGTTACAACAACCTTTCATGCTTTTCTTCGGCGCAGCCGCCCAATTGGGGATCTTTGTTACTACGCTCCTGGCACGCGGTTTAGGTTTCAGCCTAAAAGAAGCAGTGTCGATCGGGATTATTGGCGCTGCCGACGGCCCGACTTCCATCTATGTGGCAAACCTTTTTGCCGGGGAGTTGATCGGTCCGATTACCGTCGCTGCCTATTCCTATATGTCACTGGTACCGCTCATTCAACCTCCGGTCATTAAAGCCTTAACCACAACAGAAGAACGGAAAATCTCGATGGACCTAAACCTCCAACCAGTGTCCAAAACAACCCGTATCCTCTTTCCGATTATCGTCACCATGGTCGCTGGATTGATTGCACCGATGAGTGTCGCCCTCGTTGGCTCCCTCATGTTCGGTAACCTGGTTCGTGAATGCGGTGTCTTAGAAAAGCTGTCTCAAGCAGCCCAGAATGAACTCTCTAACCTAGTCACCTTGTTACTGGGAATTACCATCGGTTCCACCATGGTTGCTGAGAACTTCCTAACTTGGAAAACCTTCTTGATTTTAGCGATGGGCCTTTTTGCCTTCATCATGGATACGGCTGGCGGTGTTTTATTCGCCAAGCTAATCAACCTTTTCCTTCCCCGAAAGATTAACCCGATGATCGGGGCGGCCGGAATTTCCGCCTTCCCCATGTCGGCGCGGGTTATTCAAAAAATGGCCCAGAAAGAAAACCCCGGCAATTTTATTCTGATGCAAGCCGCCGGAGCCAATGTAGCCGGACAAATCGGTTCCATCTTAGCCGCCGGCGTCCTCATCTACCTTGTTAGTGCCCTAGGAATATAAGCGGAAGATCGTAAAAAGGAGGTCCCGTCATGTTACAAACTTTAGGTGTTTTACTCCCGAGTCTAGGGATGACTTTTTTGGGGATGGTCATTATATACACCCTCATCAAATTATTGGTAAAGTATTTTCCGGATGATAAATAAGGTTAAAACTGATGATTTAGTTTGAAAATATGAGCTTTGCCCACCCCTTCTCGACTACGAAGGGGGATTTTTTTCGCTATCCGCCCTTTTTGCCGGAATATTAGTTTTTTTGCCGATTGCTTTTTCGTCCTCCCGCGCGTATTCTATTCTTAGAAATAAATTTTAAAGGGGGAATTTTTATTTTAGTACCCAGTTGACGGTAGCCCTAAATCTTCCGATGGTGCCACAATGGATTAATAAATTTGGGAGATGAAATGATGAGGAGGCTACCTCCAAGCAAATGGGATACCGTCCGGTCTTTACTGGCCGATACTCCTGAAAACTGTTCCGCACTTTTTCTTTTGGATTCCGCTGTCAGTACGGTTATTGTTGATCATGAACAGAATCCAAACTTTGTGTCGATTTCTTACCCGCATACCACTCCCCCGCTGTATTTTCTTTACGGCCAAGCTGAGCAGCTCATCTTTATCCAACGTTTTTTGGGACAACTGAAACACCCAGCCGATCTCGTGATCACCCGTTCCCTATTCCCGGTCGCCAGTCGGTTCTGGCCGGTTCGTTTTGCCATTCCTGTGCTGTTTTTAGCAGCTCCCACCAGTTGGCGACCACAGTCGGCGGCCGATTTTCGGATCCGTTTGCTACACCCGGAAGACGTGGGACTGCTAAGAAAAGGGTTCGCCGTTGAAGATTGGCTCTGGGATTTCTTCGCGACTCCGGAAGCGCTTTTAGCCAACGGGCAAGTAACCGCCGCTTTCATCGACGGTGAAATCGCTTCCGTTGCCACCACCTTAGCTTATTCCCCTCGTTATTCTGAACTAGGGGTAGCAACCCGGCCGGAATATCATGGCCGGGGGTTGGCACTGGAATGCGCCCGCGCCTTAAGCCGGATCCAATTTGAAGAATTTGGTCGTTTACCTTGTTGGCGCACGCATACCGGGAATATCGGTTCATGGAAAACTGCTCTCCGGTTGGGTTTAGAAGAGACTCCCCACTCCGAACAGTTTATTTTTCTCTCCAACTATGAACACTTAGGAGCGAAGGCGACAGTTGCCCCCTAAAGCACACCAGTGGGGTTACCACAATGCATGGTGCCCTTAACAAAAAGAGGCTGACGGTTTTCCCGACGCCTCTTTTTTATTGTTCTCTAATCAGCTTTACCAAAGCCTGTAATCCCCACCGGTACCCGTCCGCACCCAAGCCGCAAATTACCCCGGCGGCGATCGGTGCCGTCAATGATTCCCGGCGGAAACTTTCCCGGGCAAAGATATTACTGAGGTGAACCTCAATTACTGGTAACGCCACTGCTGCTAGGGCATCACGCAGGGCGACACTGGTATGGGTAAAAGCCGCCGGATTGATCAAAATCCCCTGGACTTCTTGGCGCGTTTGGTGAATCCGGTCCAGCAATACTCCTTCATGATTAGACTGAAGGATCTCCAGCTCTACCTGGAGGGCATCCCCTAATTCCCACAATTCTTGGTTGATCGCCTCTAGCGTAACTCGGCCGTAGACCTCCGGTTCGCGCGATCCTAAAAGATTGAGGTTGGGACCGTGTAATACTAAGATTTTAATGCCAATTCCTCCTCAACGGGTGGCGTTTGTCATTTGATTTAAGTTACGCAAAAAGCTCTAAACAGCACCCATACTACGCAAGACCGCCAAGATAGCCTCCGGTGGCACATCCCCTTTAACCAGCGTTTTCCCCAGATCGGGACTTAAAACGAAGCGCAATTTGCCGTCTTTCACTTTTTTGTCCCAGGCCATCCTCGTCATGAGCTTTTTCGCAGAGAGTCCGGGAATGGCCGTCGGTAGCTCATACTCCCCCAGCAGGTCCAGCGTGGCCTGGGTCAGCTCAGGGGTGGCAAGTCCCAGCGCTACGCTGAGCTTAGCCGCTCCCACCATGCCGATGGCCACCGCTTCGCCATGGCGGAAATGGTCGTAATCTGTCTCGGCTTCCAACGCGTGTCCGATCGTATGACCATAATTTAAAATCACCCGTTGGCCGCTTTCTCGCACATCCTCGTCAACAATCCGGGCTTTAAAGGCACAAGCGCGCCGGATAATGTTAAGCAAGGCGCCGATCTGTTGCTGCTTGACCGCAGCCGACTCTTGCCGCAAGAAAGCATCAAGTTCCCGATCACCAATTAAGCCGACTTTAATAATTTCGGCCAACCCGGTTTTGAATTCCCGCTGATCCAACGTGCCCAGGGTTTCCGGATCGCTCAGGACAGCCGTTGGTTGATAAAAGGCCCCAATCAGGTTCTTCCCAGCCCGGTGGTTAACGGCCACCTTACCGCCGATCGAACTATCAACCTGCGCCAGTAACGTGGTGGGTACCTGGACCAATTTAACCCCCCGCAGGTAAGTGGCAGCGGCAAATCCAGCTAAATCACCAATCACACCGCCGCCCAAGGCCAAGACCAACGAATCCCTTTCCAGCCGGCAAGCTACCGCCGCGTCATAGACCTTTGTTAGCTGGTCAAGGCGCTTATAACTTTCACCGTCAGGGATGGTTACGGTGGTGACGATAAAGTCCGCCGCTTCCAGCCCGGCTTGGAGCCTGGAGAGATATAAGGCACCTACTTTGGGGTTGGTCACCACTAAAACCTTCCCCGCCAACCCCTGTTCCCGAAGAAGAGACCCGGCAGCCGCCAGCAAACCAGGGGCTAAGTAGAGCGGATACTCTTCAGAACCGGCTTTGATCCGCATTGGTGATCCCATCTGGCTTCAATCCTCCTTTATGATTCCTTGTCGTCGGGCCAGCATGATCACAGCCTCCGCGATTTGCGCCGGGGTTCGACCGTCGGTAGTCACCACGGCATCCGCTTGTTGGTAATAAAGCTCCCGAGCCTTAAGCAACTCCGTCACAGCAACCACCGGATCTTTCCCTGTTAATAACGGTCGGCCGTCGCCCCGTCCGATCCTTTTACCCAGCACTACCGGGGTAGTTTTTAAATAAATAACGAGACCAATTCCCAGGAGGACCCGGCGGTTCCCTTCATCCAGTACAGCGCCACCACCGGTGGCAATCACCGCCTTAGTTTTTTCGCTTAAGCCTTGGATGATCTCCTGTTCAACCCGGCGGAAATAGCGTTCTCCCTTTTCCCGAAAAAGGGTCGGAATAGACAGGCCGGTTGTTTCTTCAATCAAAAGGTCCGTGTCAAGCAATTCCCAACCAAGTTCAGCAGCAATCACCCTTCCAACGGTGGATTTCCCCGAACCCATTGGACCGGTTAAAATTAGGTTCATTTTCATCTTAAGTTTCCGCCCCTAATCCCTCCCGGTAAGATCGAAAAGCCCTCTCCAGCTCGGGTAGGGTGTCGCCCCCGAATTTTTCCAGAAAAGCCGAGGCCAGCACCCATGCAACCATCGCCTCAGCCACAACTCCGGCGGCCGGAACCGCCGTTAAATCCGACCTTTCCGCCCCAGCCGCCCGGGGTTGTTTGGTCTTTAGGTCAACGGAAGGTAGCCCTTGGTACAAGGTGGGAATCGGTTTCATCACCGCCCGGAGCACTAGCGGTTGGCCGTTGCTCATCCCACCTTCAATCCCGCCAGCCTGGTTCCCCGCGCGCTCCCACCCCTTCTCTGGGCTGTAGTGAATAGCATCATGCAACTCTGAGCCGACCAAGGTTGCCCCGTTAAATCCAGTCCCAAACTCCACTCCTTTGATCCCCGGAATACTCAGCACTGCTTGGGCCAATTGTCCGTCTAATCTGCGGTCCCAATGGACATGGGAACCGAGTCCCGGTGGTACGCCCGTAGCATATACAACAAAGAGCCCGCCCAGGGTCTCCCCTACCGCTTTGGCCTCTTCAATCGTGTGTACCATCGCCGTACCCAACTCTGGATTTAAAGCCCGGACCGGCGACTGATCAACCCGTTCCTGCTCTGCCCGGGTTAACGCGCATATTGTTTCCTCCCCGGCCGTTCCAATCCGCGCTGTAAAACTGCCGACCTCAATCCTAAATTGGGCTAACAGTAGTTTAGCAAAAGCGCCAACTCCGACCCGAGCCGCTGTTTCGCGGGCGCTCGCCCGCTCAATAATATTCCGGAGATCGGTGTAACCATACTTGAACGCCCCGCTCAGATCGGCATGACCAGGACGGGGCGTTGTCACCGCGGCGGATACCTTCGTCAGCAGAGGATCACCGGCGATCGTAACTGTTTCCGCCTGCGGCGGGGTAAACGGCGCCATCACTGGCGCCCAGCGGGCCCAATCCCGGTTGGAAATCCGGAGACTGATCGGACTGCCCATCGACAACCCAGACCGTACTCCAGACAGGATCTCCGCCTGGTCTTGTTCGATTTTCATTCGTCCGCCTCGGCCATAGCCCAGTTGACGCCGGGCTAATTCCCGGTCGATCGCCTCCTGTGTAACCGGAACCTTAGCGGGAAAACCTTCGATGACTGCCACTAAAGCTGGTCCATGGGACTCACCGGCAGTTAGAAAACGCATGACAATCCCCCGTTGCTTTATTCTTCAGTCAATTCGGCTGTTCCGTCATGCCGTGGCTTCGCCGCTACCTGCTTTACCCCTTGCATTACGGCAAGTAAAGCATCAGCCCGCACCTGGCGGTCAGACTGTTCAACCCGGGCTAAGATCTCCCCCTCCGGGCTGACGGCGTAACGCCCTCTAATTTTACTTAAGGCAATCGCTACTACATCTTGTTTACATTTCGCACATTGGCAAAAATCAGGATTATTCCTTAGGACTTCCTCAAAAACTTCTCCTACTACCTCTTCCATATAATTTCGCATACTCATTCCCCCCAATTCCTGCTCAATACTTATCATTAACCACCTGGTCCATGGGAACCGGTAAAATTATGACTTGATCACTCCGTAGGCTGGTCACATCGGTGATACTATTGATCTCGACAAGCAATTCTACGGTTGTACCATAGCGTTGTGCGATCCGCCACAGTGTCTCTTTGGGTTGCAATTGATACAGATGAGTTGGGGGGATCGGGATTCGGATGGTCTGACCGACCTGAAGTAAATCCGAAGAAGCCATGGCGTTTTCCTGAAGAATCACGGTTGGATCAATGCCATACTTCCGTCCAATCGAAAAAACCGTATCACCCTGAACGACGCGGTAAGCTACCCGTAAGGCAAGGGGGGACGCTTCTGCTTCCTTGACTCCTGCCGTTGGTCTTTGGATCGACTCCGCTTGTTCTACCGGTGCCCCGCCCGGAAGTCCAACCGGTGCCGCCCGTTCGTCACCAGATGATTTCGGCTTTTCTAAGCCGACCACTTCCGTCAGGATCTGAGTAGCCGGAGGGTTCACCGTCACCACTTCCGGTTCGTCTCCACTGAAGATCTTAACATGAATCACTTCGGAGCCATCGGGTACCCCTTCGGTTACTACCAGTGGAGCCGTTCCGATGTCAGCGGATAAGTCTCCGCCCACTTTCGGCGTGAGAAATAAACAAACCGTTTTTGCCTTGGACGGTCCCCGCTGTCCGGGGGAGAGGATGAGCGCTTCCCCTACATTGCCAGTAAAGGTTAACCCGGAAAGAACACTGGTTTCACCCGGAGCGAGTGTCTGATGGAGCAAAATCTGGTTGATTCCCCCAATCCCGCTTAGGGTCAAGACCACCTCTAGGTCGGTTTGGCCGGCCTGCTGAGGAAGGGGAGTCGCCTCAATCCCGACTCCGATCCTTTGGTATTCAATGAGATCCGTTTGTCGACCGGGCTGAGATATGATCACCGGATACTGATCGCCAAGAAAAACCACACCCGGTCGGTTGCTCTCCGTCCGCAGGCGGACGCCAGCCAACCGTTTACTCCCTGGGTATTGGCTCCACTGCTCGCCGGTAGTCACCGGTAAAGCCGTCAGCCGTAGGGAAGATTGGATTCCGGTTCCAGGCAGAGCCCAAGAAAGGCCCTGTTCCTTGAGTTGATTCAGATCAAACTCGATTAATTCCGCTTCAATTAAATAGGAGGTGGCTTCGCGGTCTACCGCCGCCAACAACTCCCGCATATTTTCATCTTCCAACGCCGCCGCGTCAACCATTACTGTTTTTGTTGCTGCTTCCACCCTTAGGCGGTCATGGGGCACCACTCGGGTCAACGCTGCCAAGATTGCCTCTTCATCCACGAATGACCATTGATACTGACGGGGTGTCCGCGCCGCTAATACAGTCGGGTCGACCCCAATCAAGGCGGTTCCTTCCACCCAGTGGCAGGAATAACCGTGCATCTGAGCTAAGAGTTCTACTGTCTCCTCGGCCGTTAGCCCCGGCTTCAACGGTAGGGTTACTCTCCCCCGGACTGTAGAAGCCAGCAGGATTCTAAACTCCCCCCATTCCGCCAAACTACGGAAGACGGTCCGCAGCTCGGCATTGCCCAGATGCAACTCGGGCAAGACCGCACCTTGCTCCGTCCCCTGTGAGACAGGGGTAAATATTAAAATGGAGAGCATGAACAAAAGCAAAAGAGGCATCAATCGTTGGTTGTTTCTGTTCCTCCATAGGCGGTCATTTTTCATGCTTGCACCTCTTATGTTTGGGCTTTTTGCCTTGTCTTCGCTTTCAGGATTCTGACACAATCTAAAACGCAATACCTACTTCGTGACCGGTCTACTTTTTCCTGCCGCACCGGGGGGTTTTTCCGTAACCAAACCCTCAAGGGATGACTCTTGCCGTAAAAGTACGGTAAGCAGCTGAGACAATGGTGCAAAGGGCGGTGTGAAGCCGGTCCAGAGGCGACAGGCTAAAATTCCCTGGTAAACAAGCATCCCCAAGCCTTCCAATGTCGGAAGGCCAAGTCGCCGGGCTTGCTTTAAAAAGGCGGTTTCCAGTGGATGGTAGACCAAATCAGCCACTAGACATCCAGGCCGGCAGGCTTCTAAGGGAAAAGCGGGATACCGGTTGGTGTCGGGCGCCATCCCCAGCGGGGTGGCATTGATGATCAGATCGGCTTGCCCCGCCAGTTGCTGTAAACCGGGTACCGCAAAAGAAAATCCTTCTGCTGTAAAACCGGTTTTCTCCTGAAGCGCTGCCGTTAACCCCTGGGTTTTCTCCGCATCTCTACCCACCAGGTAAAGGGTGGCGATGCCCTCCTGGACGAGGCGAAAAGCAATTGCCCGGGCGGCTCCACCGACCCCAAGCAGCACGACGGTCTTCCCGGCAGGGTCCAACCGCCCTTCGTTACGGAGCGAAAGCAGAAAGCCCTCGCCGTCCGTACTGTACCCGATCAATCGTCCGTCCGCCGACACTACCGTATTCACCGAGCCGGTGAGGAGCGCATCCCCGGCCAATTGATCCAAATAAGGAATTACCTTTTCTTTATGGGGGATCGTAATATTCACCCCACCAAACTGAAGCACTCTCACGGCTTCTAAGGCCATACCCAACTCCTCCGGTTTGATCCGGAATTTCAGGTAAACCCCCTTAACTCCCAATAGCCGAAAGGCTTCGTTCTGGAGGTCAGGGGAGAGGGAATGTGCCACTGGATCGCCAAAAAGGCCATAAAGCCGTGGTTCCACCTTCTCCATCATGGATTCCTCCAGTCTTTGTGAAAATAAAAACACCCCTGCCGGAGCAGGAGATGTTTTCTACTCTATCCTACACTTCTGTGATAATCGGGAGGATCATCGGACGCCGTTTCGTCCGTTCATAAAGGAACCGGCTGAGCGTCTCACGAATCTGACTTTTCATAAACGACCAGTCGCTATTCCCTTGGGTCTGACATTTATCCAGCGCATCTTTGACCTTAACCCGGACCTCCTCCATTAAGGCCTCGGATTCGCGCACATAAACAAAACCGCGGGAGATCACATCCGGCCCGGCAATGACTTGTCCGTTTTCCCGATCGATGGTGACCACGGCAATTAAGATCCCATCCTGGGAAAGCTGTTTCCGGTCGCGCAGGACCACATTGCCCACATCCCCAACGCCTAACCCGTCGACAAAAATGCGCCCCGACGTCACGCGCCCGGCCATCCGACCGGAACGGGCGGTAAACTCCATGACATCACCGATTTCAGGAATAAAAACGTTTTCGTTTGGTACTCCCATCTCTTGGGCGAGACGGGCATGTTGCACCAGATGGCGGTACTCGCCATGAATTGGCACAAAATATTTGGGTTTTACTAAATTAAGCATCATCTTTAGTTCTTCTTGGCGGGCGTGGCCCGAGACATGAATATCGGTCAGGGTCTCATAGATAACCCGCGCGCCTTGTTTGAACAGTTGGTTAATCGTACGCCCGATCAGTTTCTCATTCCCGGGAATTGCGGACGCAGAAATAATCACGGTATCCCCCTGCCGGATCTTAATCCGACGGTGTTCGCCCATGGACATCCGGCTTAAGGCAGCCAAAGGTTCGCCCTGACTCCCAGTGGTTACCAAGGCGACTTCATTCGCGGGTAAATGATCTATTTGATCCAGATCGACTTCGAGGCCGTCGGGAATCTGGATATAACCAAGTTCTTTCGCGATCGAGACCACATTAACCATACTCCGGCCAATAAAGGCCACTTTCCGGTGGTGGATGATGGCCGCGTTCACCACTTGCTGGACCCGATGGATATTCGACGCAAAGGTGGCAATGATCAAGCGGCCTTCCGCCTGGCGAAAAATCCTTTCAAACTTCTCGGCTAACACCCTTTCCGAAACAGTGTAGCCTTCCCGCTCCACATTGGTACTGTCGGAAAGGAGCGCCAAAACACCGTTATCCCCCAATTCAGCGAATTTCCGAAAATCCAATGGTTCGCCGTCCACCGGCGTATGGTCGATTTTAAAATCGGCGGTGTGCACAATCGTTCCAATCGGCGTATGGACAGCCAGCGCCAAAACCCCGGCTATACTGTGGTTAACATTAATAAAATCAACCTTGAACGAACCAAGTTTAAGGGTATCTCCGGGATTAACCGGAATCAGTTGGGCTTTGCGGTCCAGTCCATGCTCCTTCAATTTTGCTTCCGCCAGGCCCAGTGTCAGCCTGGAACCGTACACCGGCACATTAAGCTGCCGAAGTACATATGGGAGCGCTCCGATATGATCTTCATGTCCGTGGGTAAGCAGGATGCCTAACACTTTCTCCCGATTTTCCACTAAATAAGTGATGTCGGGGATCACAAGGTCAATCCCGAGCATATCTTCATCAGGAAACATCACGCCGGCATCGATCACCAATATTTCCTGCTTGTACTCGATGACCCACATGTTCTTGCCGATCTCTCCTAATCCACCCAAGGGAATCAGAGCGATCTTATTCTGTTTTGACAATAAAAAAAACACCTCCAGCTTCGATTAGGGCTTTTTGCGTTGTCACTTGATTCTACTATTCCGGTACAATATATTGATAGCCTAACTCAAGTCAAACACTATATATTGTACGGAATCTTCTTTTATGGATACAACGCAAAAAGCTTATATAGAAGTTTAAACCGAATTATATTATAATAGCAATGGATGTCAGCAAAAGTTTATTTGTCAGAGGTGAAGGGATTGAAGGTGATTGGGATTATTCCCGCCCGTTACGGTTCGACTCGACTTCCGGGGAAACCCCTAAAAATGATTGCCGGAAAACCGATGATCGAACATGTTTATCGTCGGGCGGAACAGACTACTCATCTCTCCGCCGTTTTTGTGGCTACTGATGATCTACGTATCAAAACGGTAGTGGAGGCTTTTGGCGGGAAAGCGGTGATGACTTCGGCGGACCACCAAACCGGAACTGACCGTTTGGTGGAAGCCATCGGTGGACTTGATTTAGACCGGGAGGATATTGTGGTTAACATTCAAGGGGACGAGCCTTTGCTGGAGCCAAAGATGGTTGATGAATTGGTAAAACCGTTGTTGGATGACCGGGACTTGGTGATGTCCACCTTAAAACACCGGATCCACGAAGCGGAAGAGCTTAATAACCCAAATGTGGTTAAAGTCGTGACTGACCATAGCGGCTTTGCGCTCTATTTTTCACGGTCGCCCCTTCCTTATAACCGAACAGGTGCCGAAGTAACCTACTATAAGCATGTGGGATTATATGCCTATCGCCAGGCTTTTTTACTTCAATACGCGTCGATGGAGCGGACTCCACTGGAGACGGCTGAATCTTTGGAGCAATTGCGAGCCCTGGAGAATGGGTACGGAATTAAAGTTGTCGAAACGAACTATCAAACCATTGGTGTTGATTCTCCGGCGGATTTAGAACGGGTAAAGAGATTACTAGAAGAGGTGTAATAATTGGCAGATAAGCAGGCAACAGCCCAGTTTAAAATTGGGGAAAAGGTTACAATTGGCGGAAACCAGCCCTTTGTTCTGATCGCCGGTCCTTGTGTGATCGAGTCGGAGCAGTTGGTGATGGAGACGGCAGAAAAATTAAAGGAAATTACCACAAAACTGGAAATCCCTTTGATTTTCAAAGCGTCCTTTGATAAAGCAAACCGCACTGCTCTTGGTTCCTTCCGGGGGGGAGGGCAGGAAGATGGTCTTCGTATTTTAGCCAAGGTTAAACAAGAATTCAAGCTGCCACTGCTGACTGATATTCATCATCCGGAACAGGCGGGCCCCGTGGGTGAAGTAGTTGATGTTTTACAGATCCCGGCGTTTTTATGCCGACAGACGGATCTATTGGTCGCGGCGGCTGCTACCCCCAAAGTGGTTAACATTAAAAAGGGCCAGTTTTTGGCACCATGGGATATGAAGAATGTCGTTGGAAAGGTGAGCCAATCTGGAAATGAGCGGATTCTCGTCACCGAACGCGGGACCAGTTTCGGCTATAATAACTTAGTTGTTGATCTGACAGGTCTGGTTGAGCTCCGGAAAATCGGGTATCCGGTCGTCTTTGATGGCACCCATAGTGTGCAAAAACCTGGAGGCCAAGGGACGTCTACCGGCGGGAATCGGGAGTATGTGGAGTATCTGTCCCGCGCCGCCGCTGCCGTGGGGATTGATGCTCTCTTTTTAGAGACTCACCCCGATCCGGACCGGGCTTTATCCGACGGCCCCAATATGGTTAAACTGGATGCGTTGGAAGAATTATTAAAAATGGTTAAAGGGATCGACCTGTATATTAAAGACGGGGGTCAGTAATCATGGCGGATCTTAATCTCATTGCAGAAGCACGGAAGGTTTTTGACATTGAGATCGAATCTTTACAAAAAGTCCGGGATGAAATAGACGCCAGCTTTGTCGTGTTGGTCAAGGCTATTCTGGCGTGCCAAGGACGGATTATTCTCACGGGGATTGGAAAATCAGGCCATATTGCGAAGAAAATTGCGGCTACAATGTCGAGCCTAGGGACTCCGGCCTATTATTTACATCCGGCGGAAGGCGCCCATGGCGACTTAGGGGTGATTACGAAGGACGATATTGTTTTGGCCATTAGTTATAGCGGTGAAACCGATGAAATAATTCAATTAATTCCTTCGATCAAGAAGATCCAGGCCAAACTGGTCAGTATCACCTGTCGGCCTAACTCAACTTTAGAAAGGAATGCCGATTTAAGTATCCATCTGAACATTATTAGGGAGGCCTGCCAACATAATTTGGCGCCGACAACAAGCGCGACCGCTACTTTAGTCTTTGGTGATGCGGTTGCCATTGTTTTGTCAGAGATCATCGACTTCCAACCGGAGAACTTTGCTGTTTTTCATCCGAAAGGCGCTTTAGGGAAAAGGTTATTAACTAAAGTAAGTGATCTAATGTTTAAAGGCGAAGAAAATCCAATTATCCATGGGGATGAATTGTTAAAAAGAGCTGTGATTGTCATGGGAGAAAAAGGTTTAGGTGCCATTAGTGTTGTTGATGACGACGACAAATTGGTTGGCATTGTCACCGATGGCGATCTGAGGCGGACCATCGAAAAGTATGATAATTTGCCGCAATTAAAGGTAAAAGAGATTATGACGAAAGATCCGATTGTGATCGAACCGGACTCCTTGGCCGTGGAGGCGATCAAACCGATGCAAGCCAAGGAGATTATGGTGCTACCGGTGATTGATGCCAAGCGGAAACCGGTTGGGATGCTCCGGTTGCATGATATTGTAAAGGCGGGCATTGTAGAGTGAAGAAGATTAAAGCACTCAAGCATAAGATCAAAATGTTCATTATGGATGTGGATGGAACCTTAACCGATGGGAAGATTTATATAGGCTCCCACGGGGAAGTGTTTAAGGCTTTCAACACTAAAGATGGTTTGGGAATCAAATTATTAAGCAAAACAGGGATTATTCCGGTGATCATTACTGGTCGCCACTCGGAGATTGTAATGGCAAGGGCGCGCGAGTTAGGAATTGAAGAAGTCTATCAAGGAGTAGAGGATAAGCTTACGGCCTACCGTGAATTAACAGATAAGTATAAAATTATCGATGAGGAAGTAGCCTTTATCGGTGACGATTTAAATGATTTACCGTTAATCAATATGGTAGGCTTATCTTTCGCGGTCGCCGATGCGGTGCGGGCAGTACGGGAAAAGGTGGATTATGTGACAGAAGAGCGGGGCGGAGAAGGCGCTGTTCGCGAGGCAATCGAGGTAATCCTCCAAAAGTAAAAGATAGTTAAAACATCTAGTGGAGCTGATCAATTTGCCATTACTAAAGAAACTCTACCGGTATATTACTCCCCACAAAAAACAATTGATTCTCGGGCTTATCTCCATGCTTATTCATTCCTTTTTGACCATTTATGTGGTGAAGGTTTTTAAAGACCTTATTGATATGGTGATTACGACCCTAGAACCGGGTAAAGAAAGTTTAATGTGGCTGACTTGGGTTGCCTTGATGTTGGTTGGCATTTATTTTATCAAGGAACTAGTATACTATTGGCAACGTTTCCTGCTTGCTTATGTTTCTCAGAAAGCCATCAGGGATTTGAGAAATGATTTATACCACCATTTACAAAATTTGTCTTTGAGTTTCTATAGTAAAAACAAGATTGGGGAGATAATTTCCAAAGTCACCAATGATGTGGGCGTTCTGCAAAACGCCATTGTCAGTGGGGCGGTGGGGCTTTTTTACGAATTAGTTACTCTGATTGGTGCGATAATTTATTTGTTAATTATCGATTACCGTTTAACTTTGTTTGTTATTTTCGCGCTACCCATAATCACTTACGTGCTTAAATTTTTTAATATTAAGATCCGTAAGGCAAGCCGAAAGGTCCAGATTAAACTGGCGGACATCTCCCATGTGCTGGAAGAGACTTTGTCTTCGATTAAAGTAGTAAAATCATTCGGGCGTGAAGCCTATGAATTTGAACGCTTTCGTGTGGAAAACGACGAAAACTGCCAAGCCAAAGTACGGAGTGAGCAATACGGGGCTTCCCTGACTTCCATTATTGAGTTTATCACCGCATTTTCATTTGCGGCGGTGCTCTGGTTTGGCGGCTATGAGGTGATGAATGGTCATTTGGCAGCGTCGGAATTAATTGCCTTTTTTGCGCTGTTGTTAATGATTATGAATCCTTTAAGTTCTTTAAGCAAATTAAGTACCACCATTCAACAGGCCTTGGCTGCCACCGAACGGATCTTTGAATTAATGGAGATTAACAACCCTAAACTCGTGGAGGAAAAAAACACCAAGGTCATAGATAAAGTAGAAGGTAAACTGAAGTTTGAACAGATCTCTTTTGCTTACAACAGAGGGGAAGCGGTTTTAAGGGAAATCAGTTTCCAAATTGAACCTGGGGAAGTCCTAGCTCTAGTTGGTCCTAGTGGCGCCGGGAAAACAACAATTGCGGACTTGATCCCCCGCTTTTATGAACCGACAGCGGGACGGATCTTATTAGACGGAGCGGATATAAAAGAACTCAATCTTGACTTTTTACGGGCGCAGATTGGGATCGTTCCGCAGGAGACGATTTTATTTAGTGGATCTTTGCGGAATAACATCCGCTATGGAAAACTGGAGGCGTCAGAAGAAGAAATAATGGCAGCGGCAAAGGCGGCGAATGCCCATGACTTTATTGTTAAGTTCCCCTGCGGCTATGAGACCGTCGTTGGCGAGCGAGGCGTCGGACTTTCCGGAGGGCAAAGGCAACGAATTGCCATTGCCAGGGCGATTCTAAAAAACCCCCGCATTCTAATTCTAGATGAAGCGACTTCGGCGTTGGATAGCGAATCGGAAGTTTTGGTCCAGGAAGCGCTTAATCGTCTGATGAAAAACAGAACAACTTTAGTGATTGCCCACCGTTTAAGTACGATCAAAAATGCCGATAAAATCCTGGTGCTTTCCGACGGAGAAATATTAGAAAAAGGAAACCATGAAGAGCTAATGACTTTGGGCGGACTTTATTATAACTTGTATAAAACCAACTTTCGGAAAGAGGATTAAGCGTAAGATGAAAAAGCTGGAGGATTTATTAATCACTTTCATCTATGAAGTGGTCTCGTTGTTTATTATAATTTTACCCGATCCGGCTCGACAAAAGGCCGGGGTATTGCTGGGAAAATTGTTGTTTAAAGCGGTCAAAAGTTATTCGGAAATTGCCTACCGCAATATGAGACTGGTATTAAAAGACGACATGACCTCCGCCGAAATTGATCAACTGGTTGAGTCCAACTTTGTCCACATGGGTCGGGTCATCGTCGAATTTATCATGTTGCGAAAGTTGAACCGGAATAATTTTAGAGAGTATATTGATCTTTCGATTGAGGGGGAAGAATATTTAAAAGAGGCCCATGCCAAGGGTAAAGGGGTCATTATTTATGCCGCCCATTTGGGAAACTGGGAGTGGTTGGGTGCGATCCTTTCTTTTTTGGGCTATCCTGTAACGGCCATTGCCCAACGACAACACAATGAAAGTTTTGACCGTTCGATCAATAAAATCCGGCGTGCAACCGGAGTAAAACTAATCTTTACCCGCAAAATCACCCAACGTGACGCTTATGTGGCTTTGAAAAAAAACGAATGCCTTTATGTTTTGGGCGAACAATATCCGCTCAGTAACGGTTGGCCGGTAAATTTCTTTGGTCAACCGACCTATGCCTTTTCCGGTGTGGTCCGTTTTGCTCAAAGGACCGGCGCGACAATTGTTCCCACTTTTTTAGTGCGGGAAGGATGGCGGAAACATCGGCTCGTCTTTTTAGCGCCTTGCGAAATTCCGAAAGATACGGATCAGGCGCGACAGCAAGCGATTTTACAGGAATTAACTGACCAAGTGGAAATGATGATCCGAAAATATCCTGACCAGTGGCTGTGGATTCACGAACGTTGGCGGTAGATCGACGAAAGGAGTAAGCTTTTGTACATCTTGTATAATTTCTTGCTTTGTTTCGGTTTTGTCTTTTATTTACCCTTTTTACTTCCTAAGTTGCTGAGGGGTCAAGGGCCGGAGATCGGAGAGAAATTCGGCTTTTTGCCCCAGAGTCTGCGCACTAAAACCAATGGACAGACAGTCATTTGGATTCATGGCGTTTCAGTTGGTGAAACGGTGGCGGCGGGTCCGATTTGCCGCGCAATTCGTGACCAGTTTCCCCAGGCGAAAATTGTATTTTCCACGGTAACAGATACAGGGCAAAAGATGGCGCAAAAGCTGATTGATGCAGATGCTTTTTTTTATTTCCCCTTTGATTTATCGTTGGTCGTAAAGAAGGTTTTAAATGAGCTTAACCCGAAATTAGTAGTAATCATGGAGACGGAATTATGGCCAAATTTGATTCGGCTTGCCAACCAAAGAGGAAGTAAGGTTGTTTTAGCGAATGGTCGGATCAGCGCAAAAAGCTACCGTGGGTATAAGTTGTTTGGCCCGTTGTTACAGCAGATGCTAAGGGGAATTGATCTTTTTTTAATGCAATCCCAACCAGATGCGGAGTATATTCAGTCCTTAGGAGCGGACAAGGAAAGAGTATTTAATTGCGGTAATACGAAATATGACTTGAACATTGATCTGGCGGGTGAGCATTGTAATAATCGGTTAGCTAAAGAAATGCAAGTAGAAACTAACGCTCCACTTTTGGTAGTTGGGAGCACCCACGCTAATGAAGAGGAATTATTGATTCCTATCTATAAGCGGTTAAAAGCAGAATATCAGGATCTAGTAATGATTCTTGCCCCTCGACATCCGGAACGGGTAAAAGAGGTCGAGACGCTCTACCAAAAAGCAGGTATCCCTACGATTAGGCGGACAGAATTACAGAATGCCAGACGCGAAGCATCGGTTATTTTCTTAGATACGATCGGGGAATTGTTGCCCACGTATAGCCTTGCCGACTTGGTTTTTGTCGGAGGATCCTTGGTAAAGTTTGGCGGTCATAACATCTTAGAACCTGCTGCTTACGGACGAACAATTTTTGTCGGTCCCTATATGGATGACTTTAAGGATATTCTTAGCTTGTTTCTGAACAATGATGCTTGTATTCAGGTGAAAGATCATAACGAACTTGAAGAGAAGATGCTGTATTATCTTAAAAACAAACATGAGGCCGATGAAAAGGGCCGAAGTGCGCTAAGGATTGTCCATTTGAACCAGGGAGCGACCAAAAGGATGGTTAGTTTAATCACCGGTTTATGGAAGGAATAGAGGCTGATAAGGGGAGATTGAGTGATGTTTATGCTCTATAATTTAGTAGTACATGTTCTTGTTTTGTGTTTACTCCCCCTTGCTTTACTTATTTCCCTCTTGAAACCGAACATCTCACGTGAAATTATGGAAAGATTAGGGCTTTACTCTAAAGAATTTGCGGATTATCTTCATGCTTTGAAGCAGGCAAAGAAAGATATTATTTGGCTTAATGCCGCTTCTGTTGGTGAAATAATAATGGTGCAGCCACTGATTAAAGAATTAGGCGAGCGGTACCCTAATAGCGGTTACATTGTGGTGACGAATAGTTGTTCTGGACAGCAAATGGCGAACAAGTTATTTGGCGCAGAGAAGGTTATTTTACAACCGCTGGATTTACCTGGGATTGCCAGGCGGGTAGCTCGGAAGGTGAAACCGAAGTTGACAATTGTGGTTGAATTTGAAATGTGGCCAAATATCATTCAAGCTCTTTCAAAAGTAGGAAGTAAAGTAGTTTTAATCAATGGCGCCATGGACAATAAGATTTTGAAGTATTATCGATTGTTTCCTGGATTGTTAAAAGCCACCCTAAATAAGCTGGATTTTCTCGGGATGAAGAACGAAACGGAAAAGAAGATCGTCGATTCTTTAGGGGTAAAACCAAGCAAAATTAGAGTAACTGGTGATTTAAAATACGATGGTAGTTTTAAGGTAATGTGTAAAGATGACAAGAAAGCGATAAAAGACAGCCTGGATATTCCGGAAAACGCAATCGTTTTAGTTGCGGGCAGCACACATCCAGGGGAAGAAGAGATCATATTTAAAGTTTATATTGAGCTTAAAGAGGAATTTAAGGATTTAGTGTTGATTATTGCCCCACGTCAAATAGAGAGAGTTGCAGAGATACGACAGTTGGGAGAGGGTTATAGTTTAAAGCCGGTTGAACGGACAAGACTAGCAGCAAAAGATTTTAAAGGAACTCTCGGCTATGAGGTTGTAATTCTTGACACTATAGGAGAACTGGCGGATTTGTACAGTATTTCTACTATTGCTTTTGTGGGAGGAAGTTTTGCTAAGATTGGTGGTCATAATCTTTTAGAACCGGTTTTTTACGGCAAACCTGTTTTGTTTGGGCCAAACATTTTCAAGGTCCAAAAAACAGCGGAGTGGTTAATAGATCAAAATGTTGGAATCTTGGTCGAAAATGAAGATGAGCTAAAGGAAGAGCTTTTCTCATTACTACAAGATCAAAAGCGTCGACAGACGATTGGGCAAAAGGCCACCGCACTTATACAGGCCCGCGAGGGAGCAACTAATAATAATCTAAAGGTGATCAGGGAGTTCTTAGCCGGGTTTTGATGATGCCGTAAGATAAACTTGATGATTGGTTGGAAAAATAGTTGATCAAGAATGGGGTGAAAAGCGAACGTAATGGATACGAAAAAAGTACTTTTTCTCGCTTATAATCAGCATCAGTTTAAACTTTTTCGTTATTTATGTATTAATCTGGAACAGGAAACGACTTTTCTTGTGACTAGTGTTGCCGCTTGTCTCAAAGGAATATTACACAGAAACGGACAACCACCCCTCCCTCCAACTATTCTGGATGAACTTGTCAAGTATTCTTATTTAAGCTTTTCCGCCCGCCGACAGCAGGGTAAAGCTGATTTGCTGAGCCGTCTTTATTACAAATATCTGATTTTTAAGGCGAAAACATTACACAACTATTACTACCATTACCTTAAGAACAAGGCCATTGATTTACTGGTGGTCTGGAATGGTTCTTACCTGGAGGCGGCCAGCGGGGTGAAGGCTGCCCGGAAACTGGGGATTAAAGTAATATTTATGGAAAATGGTTTTTTCCCGCAGACCCTTGTCCTGGATGAAAAAGGGGTTAACGCGGCTAATTCTTTAGTTGGAAACACGGCGGAGTTTTACCGGAAAGTCCGGATCGATCCGGTAAAATTAGCCCGGCTAAAAGGGACTAAGTTAGTGCCAAGAGAATTACGGAAAAATATCACGATCAAAGAAGAGATCCAATTACCGCAGAAATACTTTTTTCTGCCTTTTCAAGTTCATACCGATACCCAAGTTCTACTTAACTCACCCAATATCCGCAATATGTACGAGTTAGTTGACACGGTCTATACAGCGGTCGAAGCCTATAACTGTAAAAGCCAAGCAGATTATTGGTTGGTAATTAAAGAACATCCTTCCGATTTCGGCCGGATTGATTATCGCGACTTAAAAGAGAAATATCAAGGGCGAAAGGTCGTCTTTATTACCACCGAACCGTCCAGTACTTTGATTGAGCGTAGTCAAGCGGTTATCACGATTAATTCTACGGTTGGGATTGAAGCATTACTAAAAGGGAAACCGGTTATTACCTTAGGAAAGGCTTTTTACAATGTGGAAGGGGTAGTTTATCATTGCGCTAACTTGTCCCAACTTGGTCAGGTAATTACGCGGGCATTGACGGAGGAGATTAACCACGGACTTGTGGATCAGTTATTATATTATCTTCGTTATGATTACCTGGTTGAGGTTGATAAGAAGAATTTAAATCCAAACAACATTATGCCGGTGTTACAACGTATAAGGGGAATACTGGGCAATGATTTAGTAGAGAAGTAGTTCGGACTTCGAATTGCATTGAGCGGAATTTAATTTAGATGTAAAGGGGTAAGTGCCATATGGACAATAACTGTATACAAGGAAAACAAAGGTATGACCGGTTTATTAACAGCATATTCCTCTTATTATTTTTAATAGTGCCGTTAAGTAGGGCTGGAATTAATATTATTGCGCCTATCTTATTGATTGCTTGGTTGCTAAAGAAGTTAAAGTTCCGAAAGGCTCCCCAAGAAAAGATGGGCTATCTTGAAATTGTAAGGTGGGTTGGCTTCTTGGGGCTGGTTGTCTTACTTTCGTTGATCAATGCGCAAAATTTGGCGGCAGCTTTCAAAAACATTGTCGATGAATATGTTATACTCGCTTTAATTTTTATTATTAGCTTAGATGTTATTAAATCCAAAGAACAATTGCGCAAACTGTTTTGGATTGGACTGGTTGCCTTCCTGATTGTTGTTGGGGTTGGTTTTTATCAGTATTTCGGTCTTGGCTATAAAAGGATTGATAGTACCTTTAGCGTAGCGACACAAACTGGGGTTTACTTTGTTGGTACGGTATTACTTAACCTTGCTTTTTTGTTCTTCAGAAAAACATCCAGTCGTTTAACTTTGATTGGTTCTTCACTGTTGTTATTCGTTAATTTGGCCTGTTTAATTATGACCGGCACTCGAGCCGCCTGGTTAGGTTTTTTTGCCGGGACATTCTTTCTTCTGGTTTTAGCGATTAAAAATAATAAGTTAATTAGTCATAAACAATTAATAATCGTCTTTGTTATTGTAGTGCTGGCAGCGGTTCTGTTCGATTTAGGATGGGTTATTGAACGACTAGCCAGTGTTACCGATTTATCTAATAGTTCGAACCAGCAAAGAATCAAGATGCTTCTTGGTGGTTTAGAAATGTTAAAGGACCACCCCCTGACTGGGGTGGGAATCGGGCAGTTTCCTCTTGTGTACGAAAATTATTTACTACCTGGAGCTGGTGTGTATACGCACATCCATTGTTTCTATCTTCATCTGGTAGTGGAACTCGGTCTAATTGGTTTTCTCGTCTTTTTTACTTTGGTCTATAAAGTATTAAAAACCGGAATAATCATGAGTGCACAGCAAAGCGGAGAAAAGTCCTGGTTTTACTACGGAGTACTGGGCGTTTTGGTTGGGATTGGTGTTTGTAACCTCTTTGACTGGACATTCCTTAACTTGCAAGTGGGGTCTTTTACCCTTATTTTGGTTGCGGTGTGGTTGAATGAAATTAAACCAAAATCAGTTTAAAAGTTATAAATGGCAGCTTTATTTTTTGGATTATCAGCGAATCCATACTCAATTAAGAAAAGAAGGATCAAGTTTAGGAAAATAATTCTGAAAAAGTGTTTCGTTGAAAGAAAAGGAGTTAGCGCACGGAGGGGTTGGATGTATTTTATATACAATGTTCTGCTTTATGCTTTGACTCCGTTATTAATCGTTTATTTTACTTTGAAAGAGCATTCAAAAGAGAATATTACCTTCTCACAGCGATTGGGGTTTTACCGCGACGACCAGCTCCGTTTGGCAGAGCAAGAGCTTCGGATCTGGATTCACGCCGCTTCGGTGGGCGAAGTTAATGCTATCATTCATTTTGTGCGGCTCCTGCGCCGGGACTACCCTCGGGGCTGGATTGGGATCTCCACGATGACCCTATCCGGACTGGAGATGGCCCGGATTAACTTAGCTGCGGCAGACGCCCATTTTCTAGCGCCTTTTGATTTGTATTTTGCAGTTCGGAGGGTTATGAAAAGAATCCGTCCTCACCTTTATATCACGGTGGAGACGGAAATCTGGCCCAACCATTTACAGGCGGCGAAAGCGGTTGGCGCACGGGTCTTAATGATTAATGGTCGGATTTCAGGCCGGACCGTTAATACCTACCGGGCTTTACGCCGTTTCTTTCAAAGGGTGCTTTCTTCCTATGATTTTTTTAGTATGATTCGAACAGAAGATGGTGAACGGATTAAGGCCTTTGGCGCTGACCCCAAGAAGGTCTTGATCAATGGTAATCTTAAGTTTGACCGACTTTCCAGTGATATTCAGGAGGAATCCCGGGAGGAAATCGCGAATTCGTTACAGTTATCTGGAGTCGAAAAAATATGGGTGGCCGGTAGCACAAAAAAAGGGGAGGAAGAACTTCTTCTACACGCTTTTCAGAAAGTCAAAAGCGAGTTTCCCCACCTTTATCTGATGCTTGCACCCCGGGAAATTCACCGCGGGGATGAGCTTGCGGAACTAATTAAGACCTTTGGCTATACCCCTTTACTTCGGACGGGGATTTCGACGGAGACAAAACTTACACCGGATACGATTGTAATTTTGGATACCATTGGTGAACTCTTTCAGGTTTATTCCCTGGCGACCCTCACGTTTTGCGGGAAAAGCCTGGTGCAGTTAGGCGGCCAAAATCCCTTGGAACCAGCTTTTTGGGGAAAACCTGTTTTATACGGCCCTTCCATGGACGATTTTCTAGATGCCAAAGGTTTATTGGAAGAGGTGGGAGCAGGGATTCCGGTGAACAATGCTGAAGAGTTAGGCACTAGGGTTATTACTCTGCTCCAGGATGAAGCAACCCTGAACCAGAGGGGTCAGGCCGGAAGAGAAATGCTCCAAAAACAGCAAGGTGCTTCGGCGCGGACCCTCATGTTAGTAAATAAGCTGTTGCCCGACTAAAATTATATCTAGAAATGTCGCTCGCGCTGACTACAGCGCGTACACATGAAATGACGAGAATAGAGCTATTTTTTGTCAAGCTGGTACAGAAATTATCTAGGACGATGCTTTTTGGGGGGAACCAAAATGAAAATGAACACGGCACTCATTGAGCA
>ENA-UOOK01000837-UOOK01000837.1-fermentation-metagenome-genome-assembly--contig:-NODE-837-length-41259-cov-6.101568_pt1 | contig 41259 bp, 35 predicted proteins | sample MGYA00245777_ERZ724023 | MGnify/ENA primary metagenome ERZ724023 (study PRJEB28704, sample SAMN03018312) | fermentation metagenome | biome: anthropogenic terrestrial biome; feature: soil; material...
AAGGGACGCTATCGGTCCGGTACGACTACGGGAACCTGGTGTTCATTCTCGGCCCTCCGGGGGGAATGCGTTTCACCGGGAAGATCCCGCTGTTGACCGCCCGTCGGATCCAGGAACTTCTTAAGGAGATCATCGACGATGCGGAAACGGCAGAGAAGGAACTGAGAACCGTGGGAATGAACGATGCGCCCGTATCGATGTCCAAGGAGGATGAACTATGACCTCAGCCGGAGGAATGAAGCATGCAAGGATCTCGTGCAGCGATACCTTCAGGCATGATCCGGAGCGGATCCTGTGCCTCGATATCGAGACCACTGGATTGGACCGCCGTTCCGACGATATTCTGTCGTTGGCTATTGTCGACGGTACCGGAACCGTGAGGTATCACGGCTACTTCCGCCCGCATCTGAAATCGAAATGGCCGGAGGCCCAGGCGGTCAACGGCATCGATCCCGGGGAAGTGAAGGATTCGCCGCAGATCTGCGACGAGGCTGAACGGATCTCCGAGATCCTGTGGGGATCCGAAGTGCTGATGGGATACAACCTCATCTCCTTCGATCTTCCCTTCCTGGAGGAGAAAGGGATCGCCATTCCGCCGAGACCTGTTTGTGACGTGATGCTCGATTACACCGAGAAGCACGGCGAATGGGACGAAGATCGTCAGAGATACAAGTGGATCTCATTGGCCAAGTGTGCTTCAGATCTTGGAGTGACATTCAGACCGCATGATCCCTTGGAAGATTCAATGGCCACAATGAAGTGTGCAAGCAATCTTGCTAACAATGGAATATCTTGATGTCCGGTTATTCAAATTGTGATAATAAACCTCATTTTCTCTATTTTAAAACAGGTTCGGCCCACTTTTCACAATTATACAATTTGCAGGCACTTTATCAATTTTTATTGTGATTTTGTTTCTACGAGGGCTTCCATCAGCGTTTCTCATTCCTTTTTGAAAATCTTTAATCCAGCCTTCCCTCTGGCCTTTTTCAATATCTTCTTTTGTCAACTTGATTATAATGAGTGATTTGATAACACAACCCGATTTTCTAGATCTTGAGGGTGCATTTCTCTTCATTCTTTCTTTTTCATATTCGGATATCTCTCCCTTTAACTCGTCATGCCATTTTTTAAAGTCGCCGGAAATATCATAGTCTGGCTTATATGTATAAATTACAAAACCAACAACCCCATATTCATTTAACGCGCGATCTATCGCTTCTTCATCATTCAAAATACACTCGGTTTTAGAAACACCGTTTTTGTCTTCTACAGAGTGAGATTTAATATCCCAGACATATTTATTTTTGTAATCAAACGCTGTGTTCCCAAAAGATGGCCCCTTAGTACCGCCGATTTTCGATGAGAGTAGCATTCTTGATTCTTCTTCTAAAAACCAACCTATCCACTCCATCTGTTTCCAATTATTGCTATTTGATTTTTTCATCGATAAAATTGTTTCTTTTCCATCTAGACGTTTATCAACGAAATTGTTTAAAACATCGAATATCTGTTTACCTTCGTCATCGATCATATTCGATTATTGAGTATAGCATGGAAATAGAATTTTAATAATAATTAGTTATTAATAATAAAAAATCATTATTAAGCATTAAAACGAATGAATGTAATGACCTAGTATGTCCGACAAAATCCAATCTGTGGCGAAGGTGTTGAAACATCCGCGCAGAGTGGAAATATTGCACATATTATCACAAAAAGATAGAATGACTGCAAAAGAGATAAGTAATCAAATGAAGAGCAACGTACTGCCCCAGTATCTCTATACAGATCTGGAGATGATGAGGTCTTCAGGGATGATCGAACGTGAGTTCGACGATGATAATAATTGCTTCGTCTATTCAATATCTGGAAATGTATTAAAAATCGATTTTGTAAACTTAGAGATAGATTGGTGTAGTTAATGACCGAATTAAAATTGTATAACATGGATTGTGTTGAGGGCGCTAAGAAGTATGTAACTGACAACTCTGTAGACTTAATAATTACAGATCCGCCCTATGGAATTAATGGAGACAAATTAGATAAACACTATAACAGAGACGAATCACTAGTTGTTGATGGTTATGTAGAAATTCCCGAATCGGAATATGCGGATTTCTCAATGAAATGGATTAAGGAGGCAGAAAGAATACTTAGACCTGGTGGATCGATATACATTGTGTCAGGTTACACGAACCTCCACCATATTTTAAACGCACTGCATCAGACAAAACTTGTGGAAGTAAACCACCTTATTTGGAAATATAATTTCGGCGTTTACACGAAAAACAAGTACATTTCATCACACTATCATATCTTATTTTGGCAAAAACCAAAAGGAAATGCAACATTCAATACATTTTGTAGATATGGGGACTCGGAAAAAGAAGGAAAATCTTCACTGAACTACCTCGATAGAGAAGATGTGTTCATCATCAATAGGGAATACAAACCAGGTGTGGTAAAAAACAAAAACGAATTGCCATCTGAATTGTTGATAAAAATGATACAATACAGCAGCAATCCAGGTGATGTTGTTTGTGACATGTTCCTCGGCGGCTTCTCGACAGCAACTGTATCAAAGGGGTTGAATAGACAAGCTATCGGGTTTGAGATCAGTCCGACTGCTTATCAAATGGGCCTAAGTCGTTTTGAGAATACCGAGCCCGGATCTATGATAGAATTGTTAAGAGAGCCAGGTTCGAATGTTTTAACAAATTGTGGAAAATCGTGGACAGAGGAAGATCGTACAGAATTAAAGAGATTGTACGCAGAATGTTCGAACATGTCAAAAAAAGACGTTATTGAATACATAGGAAAAGCGATGGGCCGTGGCAGATGGAGTATCGATAAAGAACTCGATAGAATGGGGCTGGTGGTGAAGGGAACTCGCGGAAGACCTAAAAAACCTTCAGATGAAGAAAATAATGAGCCTTCATCATCCGAATCGCCATCTGGTATAGAAACAGCAACAGATATTCCAGAGAAACGCGGTCGTGGAAGACCAAAGAAAAATTCGTATACCGTAAATGAAAAACAACGGAAACTGGATTGATTAAATCATCTCAAGGGGATATCGGTGACGGACCAGTACGTCTCGCCATCGATTTCTTCTTTTTTTACGTACCCATATACTTCCATTTTTTTTAATCTGTTTACCACGTACGTATACAAAGTCCTATTTGGATAGATTTCTTTTGATTTTGCTTTTATTTCGGAAGTAGTTGCTTTGCCCCCCAATTTCACCAAGATATCATAAACGTCACGTTGGCTCATGAAACTTCATCACTGTCGTTTTATATTATTCCATTGTTTAATTAGTGTATCATATTTTAGTCATTTGAGGATATTTTCTTTAGAGATCTTTGGATGCCGTCGTTAGAAATCAATAAGATTTGGTCTATGAATTCTGAACTGTGGCCATATTGTAGTTGAAATTTTTCACCAATCAATATTGACAAATCTCTGATGATGAACAGAGATTCATATTCATCTTTTTCGAAATTGAATTTTGAAGTATTTTGCTCCATGAAATCAGATTTTCATTAAAGAATTAATAAGGAAAAGAGTACAGTTAATATGCAATACATCGGCAGATGTGTCTCAGTTTTTCTTCGTTTTTCGTACTGAAGAAATCTCCAATTTACGCTCACTAATATTCTCTACCGATGATTGCTCTCCGCCTATTCTTTCGATCCGGATATGTCGGAAGATGGGAGGTTTAGCATGTCAAACAGCAAGCGCAGCAAATTCATAGCGGCATCCGTTGTGATGGCTCTGTGCCTCTGTTCCTGCTTCATGGTCTTCGGCAACGATGACTCCGAGGCCGCGTCGGACGCGACCTACGGGACCATAAGCGAGTTCAATCTGGCACCGGGCTTCAAATGGACCTACACACCGACGTATCCGAGCGATCTGTCGGTCACAACGACCATCCTCAAGCAGGGAACCAACACCTCTTCGGGAACATCATCTTCTATCGTCTCCGGAACATGGGCATCCATCTCCGGGAACACCGTCACCGTACAGGTTCCGAGCGGCGCAGCCGTCGGATCTGTCTACGATGTGATCCTCAAAGCTACCACTTCTACAGGCGGCATCACGCAGACCGCATACCAGTACCTCAGGGTCAACGTCACCGCAGGCATAACCGCATCCGGTACCGCCAGCGACGTAGTCCTCGGCAATGCGGCCTCGGTCACGCTCACAGCATCTTCGTCCATGGGAACCGTGTCCTGGGCGGTCACATCCGGCAAATCGCTCCCGGCAGGCCTTACGCTCTCCGGAAGCTCGATCACCGGAACGCCTACGTCCGTCGGATCCAACACGATCTACCTCACCGCATCGGCGAAGGGACAGAGCACGAACATCGCCATTCCGTTCACGGTCTACAACGTGATCCAGGACGGATCCGCGCAGACACTCATGTCTTACGGAACCACAGTCACATCCAGCGCAGTCAGCCAGACCGGCAGCGATCTCGGCGTCACCTGGGCCGTCACCAGCGGAACGCTTCCCAGCGGATTCACGCTGAACAGCAGCACCGGTGTCATCACCGGTTCGTCCACCGTCAAGCAGAGCGTCACGCTCACCCTGACCGGTACCTCGGCCAACGGACCCACGCAGACCGCTACCAAGCAGGTCACCATCCAGTCCGAACCCAAGCTGACGACCATCAGCGGCGATTCCACGATCCTGACCTACACAGGCAACTCCAACGTGACCAAGACGTACACGTCCGCAGTTTCCGGAACATCGACCCTCACCTGGTCCCTTGTCGGAGCTCCCACCGGAGTGACGATCAACAGCAGTACCGGAGTCGTAACCGTCGCCGGATCCGCAGCGGTCACCACGGGAACAACGTTCACCGTGAAGGCGGCCTCGCAGTACGGCCAGAGCATCACCAAGGACGTGACGCTGACCGTAGCAGGTACACTCGACATCACCGGTTCCACCAGTGTTTCCACCACGGCCGGAACGGCGGTCACATCCACCTACACGGCCACTGGCGGTAACGGCAACACGTTCTCCATCGTCAACAGCAATGCGCCCAGCGGCGCTAACGTCTCCATCAACGCCTCCACCGGAGTGCTTTCGTTGAGCGGAGCCTCGCCAGCCAGCTCGTTCACCGTTGACGTCAAGGTGACGTCCGCAGACGGACAGACCGACACGATCACCGTGACCTGCCAGATCATGAGCGTCCTCGTGTACACATCTACCCCCTCCAACGGAGTAATCGCCTACGCAATCTGAAGGTGACAAGATGGAACACGCGAACAAGCTAATCAGCGCCGCCTCGGCATTTGCATTGCTGGCGGTGGCGCTGGCCCTTTCCCTGGCCCCCGTATCCGCAGCGGATACGGCCTACGACCAGGACCTGGGCCAATTCTACTCGTACACAGTATTCTTCGGATTCGACGGCGAAGAGACCGAGTCGATCCTCTGGGATTTCGGCGACGGCAGCGAAACATCCACCGATTGGAATGTGACGCACACTTTCTCCGCTAAGGGAACGTACTACGTAACGCAGACGGCGACCAACCCGCTCGGCTCCTCTGTCGCAGTGTACAAGGTCCAGATCATGGGATTCCCCGTGATCACCTTCAGCACCGACGGCGGATCCTCAGTCGGAAGCATCCAGCAGACCGCTTACAATGCGGCCGCAGCAGCTCCCGAAGCACCATCCAAGGACGGATACACGTTCGGCGGATGGTACAAGGACAGCGGGATCACCATGCCGGTCGACTGGAGCGAGAAGATCACCTCCTCGGCAACCTATTACGCGAAGTGGACCGTCGCGTCCGGAAGCGGATACGTAGTGACATTCGTGGTCGGCGACAGCAACACCTACAGGACGGTCGCAGCCGGAGGAACGGTCACCGCACCCGCAGATCCCGTGGTAGAGAACCACACGTTCGGCGGATGGTACACCGATGCGGCATGCACAACCGTCTACGACTTCACTTCGGCGGTCACAGGCAACATGAGCCTCTACGCCAAGCTGACAGCGAACGGCGGCGATGACGATCACGACGGATCGAATACCGGTACCGAGACGATCGCACCGATCGCCATCGCGGTCGCCGGCCTTCTGATGACGGTCGGAGGGGCATACTTCTCCAGGTACGGATTCTCGATTGCGGGAATTATCCTCATCGGATTCGCTTTGGCCGTACAATTCGGGGTGATCGGGTGGCCGTTCTGAACAGGATGTCCAGAATGACGGCTATATTTGCCGTCATGCTCATGGCGGCGGCAGCGATGTTCGCCGTCATCCCCCTTTTGGAGGATTCCGATGCGGCACCTTCGGCAACATACAATCTGAACGCCGTTGCGGGAACGTACTACAGCTTCGACACGAACATCCCCGGCAACTATTCCATACCGGCTAACACAGGCTGGTCGTTGGCTGCGAGTGTGCCGTTGGGCATGAGCGTCAATTCGGGAGGAGATATCGTCGGTACCCCGCTGATACCGGGATACTATGGGATGAACTTCTACCTCAACGGTGTCGGGAACTATACAAACACCGTCAACGGTAACTACGTCGCTGTCAAGCTCAATGTTACTGGAAGCCCCAGCGCATCGGCGGGTTCGCAGATCAACGGTCCTGTGAACGTGAGTCTCAATGCCGGCTCGTCTGTGTTCAACACGTATCAGAAGAGCACTTCCTACTACGAGGTCATCAACAGCATCTTCCAGTACTACATGACAGCCAGCAACTTCGACAGCATCGGTGTGTCCGGCAACTCGTGGGCCTTCGAAGACTATGATATCGAGGGCGGGGTGGCGATCACCCCGGTGGTCCTCGACTTCAACAACGTTTCGTACTCCACCAGCACGTCGATGTTCACCAACTTGGCATACAGCAACGGCACCCTGTCGTACAAATTCAACCCGACATCCTACGGGACGTATGCGGTCGGATTGCACGTACTGGAAGAGGGACCCGGCTACGGCGGCGGTTCGTCGTTCATCCTGACCAACGTGTTCACCTATTCAGTGCCGCTCAGCGTCGACGACATAACGGTGTACGCAGGCCAGTCGATCAACATCTCGAACGTGACGTCCGGCAGCGACCTCTCCGTTTCCGGAGTGTCCTGGCTTTCCGTCTCGGGAACCTCGATCGTCGGAACTGCGCCGTCGGCACCTGGAACGTACAACGTGACCGTCACCGCCGGAGGATCCACGGACACGTTCACCGTCACAGTGGTCGCGAAGCTGACGTTCACATCCGTGCCCAGCAACGGAGTCATCGCGTATGCACTCTGAGGCCGGACACCTCAAACTCCTTCTCATTCTTTCTTTGACAATAGCGGCAGCTCTCGGCACCGCGATCATGGCGGACATCAGTAATGCAGAGGCCGACGAGCTCTTCGACGGTTCCGCCACCGACATCAAAGGTTACATACGCTCCACCGGTCAGCTCGGCGGAATAAGATCGACCGGCTCCAACTGGATGGCCGTTCTCACGATCGGATCCGATACGACTTACAGCGCATCGATCACCGCAGACACACGTTTCCGCGTCGGAACGCTGAACTCTGCGAACCTGGTCACCGACTACTTCCTGGAGAATTATTACGTATCTCCGCTGGACGACAACGGCGCATCGGTCATCGGAGAAGCTTCGTGCACCATAACATCGGGCGCGGAACATGATATGATGGTCATTTTCTACTGGACCTCGGGCGCAACGGTCCCGGCGGCAGACATACGCTCCACGATCTCGGTCAGAGCCTCGGCGGAGATAACCTCTGAACCGGATGCTGCCGTTATCGTGGGCGAGGAATGGACCTATGCTCCCGCGACCGCTGGATCTGGCATCACGATCTCCGTCTCGGGTGCGGATTGGCTTTCGGTTTCGGAAGAAACCATCGCAGGTACGCCCAACGAGATCGGCGAGTACACTGTCACGGTGACGGCCAGCAGAGTAGGCTACGCCGACGGCATTCAGACATTCACTATCACAGCGGTCAATCCGCTCACTTTCATCAGCACACCTTCGGACGGGGTGATCACAATTGAATAAGACGATCATACGCATAGCGCTGGCCTCGTTCCTGCTGCTCACTGTCGGGACCGCATTGGCAATGGCCGACGGATCCGATGCGGCAAGCGAATACGACGCCACATCGACAATCACATTCGACAGCAACGGCGGCACAGGATCCGTACCGGCACAGAAAGTGCTGGAAGGCAACAGGATAGATCTTCCGGCATCGGGATTCGCCAAGAGCGGTCACTATCTTTCCGGGTGGCGCATCGGCTCTGCTACGGGCACGCACATTAACGCCGGATCCGGATACACAGTTACCGGCGATGTCAGGCTCTACGCGGAATGGACGGCCGATCCGAGCAACTTCGATTCCAAGGCGCCTTCATCCGTCATCGAAGGCGTCGCTTACGGTTACACCCCGTACAGAGATTACAGCGACACCGAGAACAATCAGGTCTGGATGCAGTTCGCGGTCAGATTCATGTACTATGCCTCGGACTCGCTCTACGAATGCACCGTGGTTAGGGACAGCGTCCCGGACTGGATGACGATCTCCGTTTCCAACAGATACATCGTTTCCTTCGCCGGCACCTGCTATGTTCCGGGGATATACCCGGTGAACATCCATCTGAACATAGACGGACTCGCGGGATTCGAAGAGAACTACTACATCTCCTGGGTGGTCGCAGTGCTTCCCGAACATCAGGGTGAGACATTCTCTCTCGCATTCGATCCGAACGGCGGATCCGGAAGCGCGGCTTCGATAGAATCTCAATATGCCAACGGCATCGTCCTTCCATCCGACGGGATGACAAGGAACGGATACTCCCTCGTCGGATGGAGGATCTCCGTCGACGGAACGGAAGCCACATTCCCGCTCGGATCCGTGTACACCATCAGATCCGACATCACGGCCAAAGCCCATTGGGTCGCCGATCCGAACATCGTGATCCTGGACGCCAACGGCGGCGTGAGCACCGATTACACCGCATACATAGCGCAGACCGACGGCGTCATAACACTGCCGTCGGACGGTTTCGAAATGTCCGGTTACAGACTCGCCGGGTGGTATCTCGGATCTGCATCATCGCAGATCTACGCTCCGGGCTACATGTACACCGTGTCCGGCCCGGTGATGTTCAAAGCCTACTGGATCCCCGATTCGGCAACGGTATCAACGGTCACGTTCAACAGTAACGGTGGCTATGGAACGCTCTCTCAGATCGTCGAGACCGGCAAGAGTGTAATCCTTCCCGCCTACGGATTCTCCAAGTCAGGCATGGAGCTCTCCGGATGGAGTATTGGTTCCGCCGGAGGTACGCCGATAAGCTGCGGTTCCGCCGCTGCGGTGACCGGAAGCGTGACATACTTCGCCGTCTGGAGCGAGAGCACTTCGGAAATAACAGTATCATTCGATCTCAACGGAGGCTACGGTTCCCTGGAATCGCAGACGCTGGAGAGAGGCGTCAGGGTGACGAAGCCTTCGGATCCTTCCAGGAACGCCTTCGTCTTCACCGGCTGGAAACAGGTCGGCGGGAGCCAGTGGGATTTCGGGAACGCTGCTGAATACAGCATGACGCTCCAGGCCCAGTGGTCGCAGCATTTCACAACCGAACGCGGCCAGATGACCGTTACGATCACGATCGCCGGCGGATGGACCGCCTACGGCACGATCATCGATTGGGGAGACGGATCCGACTCCTCCGGTTACGATTCGGTCTTCGCGCACACGTATTCCAACGACATCATGGCGAAGATCGTCGTGAAATCCATCAACGGGAGCACCGTCCAGGGAGAATCTGCCATCCAGGTGCAGATAGGCACAGGGAGCTCTTCGGGCGGCAATGACAGCGGCAACGGCAATAACGACAATGGCAACGATGGCAAAGATGACAAGAAGGACGACGGATCACAGTACCTCTTCTATTTCTTGATAGTGGTTGCCGTGCTGGCCTTGGTATTTGCTGCCGGGAGGTTCCTATGAAGAGCAGCAGGCTCGCGGCAGTGATGACGGTCGCGATCATCCTCTCGGCATCCTTCGCCGTCGGAATAGCCGTCGAAGAGAGCGACGACTCCGACGGATTCATACTCACTACTGCCGGCCTTATCCTCGTCTCTACGGGAACGGCTGCGGTCATCATCGGCGCAGTGGCTGGCGTCAGCTTCACCGCAGGATATCTTGTCGGTACGGCCCTGGCAGAAGGCGACGGAAGCACGCCGGACGAAGAGGTCCGCGGATATGAAGCGGAAACGATAGCCCAGCTCATCTCGGACGGCGTAGGGTTCACGGAAACTCAGATGGAGAGCCACTCCCAGATCTGGAGCCTCACGAACGAGCACTGGATAAGGCAGTCCGAGCTCGCGGCATCGGAGCTTTGGATGGCAGGCGGAAATTATTCGCCCTCTGACGTCCTTTCCGTCTCGGGCACGTACCTGAATTCCTCTTACATGCTGGTCAACGCCGCAGTGCAGATCAACGAGCAGTACTCGTCGCTTTCCCGCAGGGCGGACGCATGGAACAACAGCACGCTCTACGACGACAGGATGTCCCTGGCGTTCACATACGGGTCCAGAACACTGTCGACCACCGAGAACTGGGGATGCACCGTCCTCACCGTGGCGGAATCTGTCGCGGGATACGACGAGGTTTACATCTCCGGCGGGGAGATATGGGCATTCGGTTCCGATAATGCGACACTGACATCAGCTTCCGGGGACGTATTCATGATCGCCGGCGGACATACCGATCTTGACGATTATCCGAAGTTCGAACCCGGGGTGTACAGGCTCCAGACCGGCGTGAGCTATGCCGGATCTATCCTTCCGGTGTACAGCTTCTCCGCTGCCGACGTGAACGCCGGCATGGTCCTCAGATCGGGCGACGTCACGAAGCTCGCCCAATACGAGGACGGGAAGGTCATCGTCGACGGATACCAGTACGACGGGATCTCACTATCCATCATCCCCGACGGCGCCGCGACGAGGTCCGTGGACCTGACGGAAACCCTGTCGGCATACGATGATCTGCTTCAGACCGTGTTCGAGACAATGGGCAACGCTAATTCGTCCGCCAAGGCGGTATGGAACATCTACAACGCTGCCGGGAAGGCCTCGACGTATCTGACGACGCTCACGGTCCCGGACAACTACGCTAACGTGGACCTGACGGTGGCCCAGAAGGAGATCCTGACGGTGCTGGCGCTGGAGCAGCTCTCCGAGTACTATCAGAGCAACTCCGGAGCGCTGAAGACGCAGGACTACGTCATGTCGGACGACTCGATGTCGTTCTTCGTCCGCGGGGACATCAAGGATTCGAACGGGTCCGTCCTCTACGAGAACGCGATCTACACGCCGTTCTATTACTTCGGAGGAGGGACGATGGTCAACGGAACCAACGTCCAAACGCAGAGGTGCATCGTGGCGATATGGGATTTCGACGTGGATTCCATATCTTCGTGGGACAGAGCGGCCTCTACATCGTCGGCCAAGCTCATCGAGCTCGATCCCGGCGCAGAGCTGAACGTCTACGAGATGACCTACGGCGGCGAGATCGTGAACTCCATGGAACTGAAGGTCAACGAGATCACTCTCATCAAGGCCAACGATATGGACCACGATCCTCTCGATCCGCCTGACGGCAACATGCTGAAGCTTGCGGTCATGGCCGTGCTCTGCATCCTCGGGCTCATCTGCATCGTTTCGGGATACATGCAGGGCAGCATCGTCAGAATGGGCATCGGCGTCATGCTGATCGTCGCAGGGATCTTCTTCGCAGGATACATCGCCGAATTCCTGGACAAATACATCGGAGGCTACTTCTGACATGTCCGTAAACAGCGCATTCGCGCCTTCTGAGGCCTTCCGCCTCCCGGACGTGTCCGACTTTGGGGTGATCCAATGGATTTGAATTTCGAGCCCCTGGGGCCCGTTCTGGGGGAATTGTGGACGATCATCGAGAACTGGTCCCTTGTGATCTGCATCGCCGGGGTGGCCTATCTCGCCTTCGCCGCATGGACTCACAAGCCCGGCAAGATAATCAAAGCGTCGATCACGCTCATGGTCGGGATCTTGGGGGCGTTCCTGTGATTGGGGAATTAATCCTCCCGGCGATGGCCGTCGGAGTGACGTTAGCAGGATTCTGGCTCGGAGGCAGGGTCAGGAGCCTGGTCAATGTGATCATCCCTCTGAAGGACCCGGTCACGTGGCTGATCTTCGCGTTCCTCGCGTCCCTGTTCATCGTCCCCGGCATCGTCGACTGCCCGTGGAAGGCAGACAACGTGTATCTCGTATCCGCAGTCCTCGGATTCGTTCCGAGCTATGTCTACGGATACAGCAGGACCGGCATCGACAAGGAATACGTAGCGGTCCACAACATCATCGACATCCGCCAGGGGGAGACAGTCAGGCCGCTGGTCATCTACTACGACAACCAGGGCAGGCAGTGCTTCCAGCCTCAGAGCATGTGCGGGATCCTGAAAAGATTGGTTTTCGGCGTCCACAACCCGCTGGAGCTTAACCGCGGGATGGTGAAGAGACACAGGACGATCGATCTCTCGGGCGATTATCTGCACATCAGGGTCCAGGCCATCGACGTCGTGGAGGTGCAGAGCACACCCATCGTCGTGGACAAGGTCCGCATCGGAACATACAAGGCGAACCGCCACGGCATCGTCCGCAGCGGCCACAACGCCGGCGAACCGAAGTATCTGTTACATTTCAAGGCGGAATCCCGCAAGTACACGATCTCTCCGACGGAGACCAACGAGCCCGCGGACTACTACGTCAACGGGGCAATCGCCGATCACGTCATGAGGAACTACGAAGGCATCCTGGTGAAGAGCATGGACAACGAGATCAAGCTCCGCACCCAGGGCGTGGAGCAGGGGGCGAAGATCCTCTCGCACCAGGCCGATCTGAAGCCGGGAAGCCACCTCTTCCGCGCACTGCTCGGCGATGTCCGCACGGACCAGGAGATGAAGAAGCGCATCGAGAAAATGAAGAAGGCCGAAGAGGGTGACGAAGATGAGTGAATCGGCGAACATGATGCACCCGGTACCCGACGACAACACCATGGAGATCGCCGAGTACGGTCCCAAGTACATGGACGTGAAGTCGTCCCTGTACATCTCCGACCTGATGATCGACTTCCTCAACACCGAAGCAAGGAGCGAATACGAGCAGCTGGACCTCGACGTTGCGGAGTTCATCCTCATCCACCGGCCGTACTGGCTGAACCAGGAGGTGCCGCATGCGGAGACCATCGAGCAGATGACCGCCGTACGCAGGCTGAAGATCATCCTTCAGGACCTCTCGGCCATCGAGGAGATCGAGCTCACCAAGGCGGAGACGAAGCAGTTCGGCATGATGTCCTCCGCCGAGGAATACGGAAAACGCCTGGTTGAACGCGGGATGGATGCGGAGCTCTTCAGGGCGATGTCCATCGAGAATGCCGACAGGCCGCTGAATTTTGAATCGATACGCAAGATAAGGGACCACGATATGGAGAAGCGCAGCGCCGAGGAGGAGTACGAGTACAAACAGTATCTGAAGTACCTCAGAGAGGCGGAAGCTAGGGAGAACGAACGCATCCGCATTGCGAGGGAACGCGGCATCGAGCTCGTGGACGTTCCCGATCCGGAAGTGGACAGGGAGCAGGAACCCGATGCCGAAGAGGAATGGAGCGAGGATCACATCCCGGGCGAAATCAGGCCCGAAGTGGAGGAATGGGACACCGATCCGGAGGACGAACCGCCGGATCTCGCCGAGCCCGAGTCGGCATTCCTTGAGAACGTCATCATGTGCGACATCGACCTGATCGTGGACGAAACCGAAGAAATGGTCGAAACCGAGGAACAAACGGAGAGCGCTGAAAACGAAACCGAAGAAACATTCTGGAACGGGGAACAAGCCGAGTGCAGTGAGAACGATACCGAAGCAATGTTCGGAAACGGGGAACAAACGGAACACAGTGAGAACGAGACCGAAGAAAGGTTCTGGAATGAGGAACAAACGGAATGCACTGAAAACGATACCGAAGCAATGTTCGGAAACGGGGAACAAACGGAATGCACTGAAAATGAGGCCGAAGAAAGGTTCTGGAATGAGGAACAAACAGAGTGCACTGAAAACGGAACCGAAGAAACATTGGTGTTCGATGATGAACCCGAGGACGAAAGGCCGTCGATAAAAGAAAGGATACTGGGTCTTTTCAGGAGGCACCGCAATGGTGACTGAATCGAGCCTCTTCGTGAACAACGCGAGGAAGATCAACTCCGCCTTTGACGACCTCATCGGATTCTACTCCGAAGGAGACTACCGCACCGGTTACGTACGCACATTCGCCATGCTGCTGTCCACCTGCATCCCGGACGGCATCATCGAGCAGAATCCGCTGTACGTGGACACCTGCGGCAAGTTCCCTCTCGGATCCGACGACAGAGAAAGGATGTCCCGCGAGGCCTTCTTCCTGTACTTCAAGACATTCGAGCAGATCATGCGCGACCTGTCGATGATAGGAGCCAGCAGAGAGGATTCCGACATCGCGGGCAACATCGACGGAATGGCCATCAACGTCTTCTCGGAGTGGAGGTGCAACGATGCCTAACGAGATGGGCGAGCTGACACAGGAGGAGTTCGACTATTCGGCCTTCTACGCCGATCTGTTCAAACCCGGCAGGAACATCGTCTCCGACGGGGAGCGCGGCGGAGGGAAGACGCACACCGCAATGGCATACGCAGAGATGATCCTCTCCGGAAGATATCCTTTCGACAGGATCCCGAGGACATTCCTGCTGACGAATGTCATATTCATGCGCAAGGACGGCGAGTCCGAAGACGAATTCGAGGAGGACGATCCGCCGGGCGTGTTCCATATCTCGTCGATGGAGCAGATGTTCCGCATCATGACGACCGTGACCGAAGAGAACGGCAGGGACGTGATGTTCCTTGTCGTGCTGGATGAGGCCCAGAACTATCTGCTCGCCGATTCCAACTCCGAGGAGACGAACCAGAACTTCCTAAGGCTCTACGGGATGACCCGCAAATTCAACATGTGCCTGTGGATGCTCACGCCGGCGATCTCGAACCTGCCGCCGAGGGCGAGGAACTTCTCGGATCATCCCGACAAGCCCGGTTACGTCACGGCAAGGCTGTACAAGGACAAGGCTGTCGCGTTGGCATATATCAGACGCTGGCACTCTGCAACGAATTGGAAGCAGTGGGTCACCGTCAAGCTCAACACCGACCACAGGCCGACCAATCCGATGTTCGTCCCGGTGACGTCCTGGACCAGGAGGCCCGAGGACGTGGAGATCGGCGGATACTTCTACGATACGGGAGCCTGCGCCGACTTCAGGACCTCGGTGAGCGAGGATCCGGCGAAGAGATTCGATTTCAGGGGTTTCATCAACGCCTGCTCCGACGTTTCGTCGTACAGATTGCAGTCCATCATGAAGTCGTTCTTCGACAGAACCGAAGAGGGACCGAAGAAAAGAACGGAGACGGACGGTCAGATCGAGCGCATACTCCGCCTGCGGTCCTGCAGCGTGAGATGGGACATCATTGCGAGATCGGAGGTCGATCCGAAGACGGGACGCTTCATGGCTGTGACCACTTGGCAGTCGAGATGCGACGCCTATCTGAAGAGACATCCCGAGCTCTGCTCCGACTCCGATTCCAAGTCTGACGGAAACGTTCCCGAGACCCTTGGAAGAGCAGCAAAACCGACGACTGTGTCCGAAAACGGGAGAAACGGAGGTTCGTTTTCAAAAATCGGAGCCAGCATAAAAAACGAAAACGAATCAGCGGGGGGTCGCGCGCGTGTATATATAGATAGAGATAGAGACGGCGATAGGGGCCCCGGAGCGGTCGAAGGTTCGTTATCAGACCTTCACGGAAAGGATGTGCCAGCCCCTACGGAAACGTTCATTCCGACACACGGCGAGGGAGGCGGATACCAATGACAGAGAGCATCATTTCGGTGACCTACCGGGGCAGAAGATACCGGATCCCCGTGGACGAATACGGCTTCGTTCCGGTGCATGCCCTGGTGCAGAGATTCCAGCAGTGCGGTTCCGTGAGGGACCTGAACGATAACGATTCGGTGTTATACCCGATGAGGTGCAAGCCCCAGGATATCGTGTCCTGGTGGGCCGATCCCGGGAGCGGCGACGTGCTGGGCCTGGATACGAAGGACTCGATCGTCTACGATGTTTCCTCGATCAGAGGCAAGGCCATGAGGAAGGCCCAGCGCAAGATCGGCGTGGTCTCGGAGAACAGGGCCGAGCAGAGGCGCATACGCAAGGTGCTGGAAACGTCCTTCACCGCTGCGGAGCTGGAAGAGATGACAGGGAACGGATCCTTCGTCATCAGGACCGTGCCGAGCTGCGGAGGTGCTACCGGATACTATCTGAGGAAGCAGGACGGGGTGGAGGTCCCGCTCATCGTCATCGAGGAAAGGACCACAGCCGACGGCATCGTGCACGAGGTCGTGCACCATGCGAGGACCATGTTCTCAAGGAAGGGGATAACCCGCACGGCATTCCCCACTGAATGCGACGGGATGCTCGATTCCGATGCTTACGACCGTATGAGCCAGAGAGAACGCGACCGCATCGTCAACGTGGAGGAGGCTATGACCGTCGCCGAGACCGTGGCGAGGACGCCGAAGGACCGCCTGCAATCCGGATATTATGATAAGGTGCCGGAGAGGGACGCCCGTTCGGCGTACATCGAGGACCGCCACGTGATGGCCGGGAAACCGATGTCCGTACCGGACTTCCTGATCGTCCCCCAGAAGGGGAAGAGGGCGATCAGGTCCACGGAGGAGAAGGCGATGAACACTAACATTGCGATGGCAGAGATCCTGTCGAGGGAACCGGCGAAGAAGTCGCAGAGGAAGCTGAACAGAAGGATGTAACGAGAATGAGCCAGAGGGAACGATAAAGCATGTCAGTAAAGCCGCCGCGGTATGCAATGCACACCGCAACAACACTCAGAGGAGATAATCGTGAACAGAGAAGTGTTTGACGAAGTGGAAAGGAAGAACCGCGAGCAGAAGAACGTGCTTAAGGAGAGGAAGAAGGCATTGAAAGACCTGAAGAAGGCACAGAGGAAAAATGCGAGACTGGCGCGCAGGAACGCCAAGATGGGAGCGAGGGAGCATCTCCGGGAGACCGGGTACACCGGGCCCGTGATCCTGCTGAACCCGCGCACCGGCGAAGCTCTCGGTTCCATCAAGTGCATGAACGCCAAGGGGATGACCTACGTGGATGTCGGAACGCTCAGAAGCGGCGGCTCTCCGTTCACGGTCCGCGACAAGATACCGGTGAAGATCCTGATCGGCAGGGACGGCGTGAAGTACGCCATACCCATCAACCAGAAGACCGGGAAGGTACCCGATGAAGCGCTGTTCGCCAGATTCCTGAATGAGGCGGAGGGCGGAAGGAACGGCCGCGGGAGGAGCATCGTCATCGACATCAAGAAGCAGGCCGACACGGTGCATGTCCAGCCAAAGGACGGGTTCACGCCCGAAGGCCTTCTCGCGACCGGATGGTGGGCGCATCCCGGGGAATCAGATATCCTCGGAATAGACGATCCGTCTTCCAGCGTCTACGGCGTGCTGAAAGGCGCTTCCTCGAAGAGCGGCATGGAAGCAGGCAACAAGATCGCCATCCTGTCCCCGGAAGAGGAACGCATACGCAAGGTCCTGACCGACAACTTCACCGGATCCGAGCTGAGGAACGCGGTCAAGGACACGGGAGTGATGATCACCACTGGTTCGTCCGGTCCGGGAGCGAGCGGATTCTACAGATACCGCCAGCCCGGCGTGGACTGTCCCCAGATCGTTCTTGAAAGGGACGCGGACGAGGATACGATCACCCATGAGTTCGTCCACCATCTCAGGTTCGCCGACGAGACCCGCGGCGATGTTGCGAGAACGCCGTATCCAGTGGACGAAGGCGGCAAGCTGGATGCCAGAATCTGGGGCACCCTGTCCAGGGACGAGCTGGCCTCACTGAAGAACATAGAGGAGGCCGCGACGGTTGCAGAAGCCACATCCAGGACCAGGAAGCCCGCGACGCTGCCGACCGGTTACTACCAGCGCATCGACGGCCACAGCCCGGCCAATACCGACAAGGAAGCGGTCATCGGCCTCTACACCCACGACCGCGACGTCCTGCTGAAAACAAAGAGGGGATCCGCACCAGTCAGAGGCAAGAGAGCGTCCAAGAGGGTCAACGACCGCTTCCTGGACACCAACATCTCCAAGATGAAGATGGGCGGGACCCCGGCGAACAGATCCGTCAAGAAGAAGAGAGAAGACGGGACCATGCCCAAGGCGAAGACCACGACCGCTGCGAAACCTGCCGCAGCGAAACCGGCAGCATCCAAACCCAAGCCCGCGGCTCCAAAGAAGTCCGGGGTGCAGACGACCATCGGCAAGAGGAAGGTAAGATGAAGCTCTACAAGCGCCGCGGGCAGGACAGATGGTCCGGATACCGGAACGAGGGCAGAAAAGGGATATCCGGATCTGCGGAGCTCTTGCCCGACGGACGGTACCAGGTCAGATACTCTCTGAGCAACGGATACGGGGAAGGCATCAAGGGGACCTTCGTCTCATCGAAGCTGAAAGACGCCGAGAACATGCTGGATTCCATCCTGGACAACAGCCTCAACGTCATCCAGTACAAGCAGATCGCACCGGAGGACGATATCAAGGACTGCTACGACCGGGACGGGGACATCTTCTGCCCTAACTGCATGGGTTATTACTGGATCGGCGTCGGGGACAACATCCGCGAGTGCACCACCTGCGGATGCCGTTTCAACGCCGACGATGCGACCGTCTTCTACGATCAATGGAACCACAACGTCTTCGACAAATACCGCGATGAGACAGAGAACAGCCGCAAGAGGATCTTCTCGAAACGCGACTGGACCGTCGCCGAGGGCGGGTTCAGGTATACTCCGGAGAACTTCGATTCAGGGCACTACAACAAGCTCATGAACTACGAGAACCCCAAGGACCGGAGCAGGATCCTGAGCTTCGATCTCAGAGGCAGGATCTTCGGAAGGAGGCACTGACATGTTCGGATTCAGGAAGAGGTCCAGAGCGAATAAGAGAAAGATCCTCAGCCGCAACGTGCCCCCCAAGGTATACTGTCCCGAATGCGGCATGGAGCTCAATGCCATCTGCATGAAGCACAACGGCGTGGATAACGGCGAGTACTACGAGAATTACCGGTGCGACGGCTGCGGATGCCGCTTTACAGCTGTCTACGACGGCGAGGACGACGGTTCCGATTATATCATCCAGGGCGTGGAGGTCTGCAACATGAAGATCTCCCGCAACGACCGCCCCGGACACGGTCCGGCAGTGACGTCGAAGAGCGATATCGCCGCACTGAAGAGTCGGTACCCCGATCTGATGACCGATGAGCTCTGTCCGTTCTGCGATTCCGAGGTGGAGATCAAGGCCTACGGCCTCTCCAAATGCCCCGAGTGCAAGCACATCATCAAACCGTGCTCCATGTGCTCGTACGAGCAGCAGTACAACGGGTGCGGCGACTGCCCGTACGGGGAGGACTGATCCGATGGCAAGGGAGAAGGAATGGCCGCAGGGTCTGGAGGCCTTCGTCACCACCGACGAAGGTTATCGCATCACCACCTCGTTCGTAGCAGGGAAGCGCAACCGTACGTACTTCAAGGTCGAATCCCCGGACGGATGCCTGATCCGCATGGGATCGTTCCCGTCGAGTATACCCGAACCGTCGTTCTCCGATCTCGACAGGGCGTGGACAATGTCCGAGGACGACATGCGCCAGGACAGGGGCCAATGGATACGTAAGAACGGACAGTGGGTGCCGCCGTCACGCAACGAAGCTCCTACGAAGAGATACGCGATCTACCTCAACGACAATCCATACGATCCGATGTACTGCGATGCCAAGAACAAGACCGAAGCCAGGATGGCAGGTCAGCTGTACATCAGACAATGGGCGCTCCACACCACGATCGACCGCATCGAGGAGGCCTGAGATGTTCGGCCGCCTGAAGAGATCCGCGAAACATAGGAGGATCCTCTCGAAGAACGAGCGCGTAATCCTTGTCGAGACAGAACACGAAGACGGGTTCGTGGAGAAGAACCTCACCACCCTGGACCGTATGGAGAAGGAATGGGGCCCGGAGTACGAGTACTATGTCAGGAACCAGAACCCCGGCCAAGAGAGCACGCTCACCGAGCAGGTGAAGAAGCACGGAGTGGCCATCTTCGATACCAAGTACCGCACGATCACGGTCTACCAGATCACCAACGCAGACGAGGTGGCCAAGATGGTCCGCGGAGATTACGACGATCCTGACTTCGTGTGCAGGACCGACGGTGTCGAGGCGGAGTTCATGTGGAGGCCCGATTACGCTCCGGAGGAAGCCCGCAGCAAGATGAGAAAACTCGGCATCCCAGAAGAGTTCTACATCGACCGCGGGAGATGATAGCAATGCCAGTAAAGCCGCCGTATCTGAAAAGGAATACGGGAAATGTTCAGCAAATTGAGAAACAAGTGCCGCAGTGCACGCAGCAAGGGAAAGAAACGCAAGGTATTGAGATCGAATAACGAATGTAGGAATACAAATCGCCACAGTCTCTCCGAGAGACTGATGGAATACGCCAAGATCGATACGTACGACTATTGGGACAATTACGACGACGATTGGATCTGCGTCGACGAGATGTACCGCGATCTCGGTGATCCGGCATGGGTCGACTCGACTATCTCGCAGATCGTCGGTGATCTCGAAGAGTGGGATTCCAGAGGCTATAAGGAAAAGGAATACAGGCAGCTCGTCGGCATCACCAGGAAGAATATCGTCGAACTCTTGGCAGATCTGAAGGCCTACAGGAGAGGATTATGAGCTTCCTGAAGAAGCGCAAACCCCTCACGAAGACGCAGAAGCGCCAGTACATCGCTATGGCCGGGTCCATAGCATCAACCCTTTCCCTCCCTTTGGCGGTCATCGCGCTGCTCAACGAGAAGCCGGGCGTGACCGTCGAGACGAAGGATCCGGAAAGGATCATCGCCAGGCTCCGTGAGGCATACGCGAACAACCAGCTGCAGTATGCAGAGAGATACTCGGAGGCGGTGCAGATCGTGTGCAGGAAGTACGGTGTCGGAGTGGACCAGCTGAACAGGGCGATGACCAAAGATCCAGCGATAGCACGGGAAATCTATGCGACAATGGATAGGCAGTTCGAGAAAGATATCAAGAGATGGAGAAAGAAAATGGTATAATTATTCAAATTTGATTATTATGATTCATAGCTGTCCATTTTTTAATTCTTTTTCTATGGTTTTTATTTGCCCGGGATAATTGTTTTCAACAAATGTTTTCACCATTTTGCAATACCTAATCATAGATTCATCAGTTGTACCAAGTCCAGTACGTACTCTGCCGTGCGATAAATCTTCAATCACTTGATAAAATGATGGATCCAACTCGAACTCTTTCTTATCTTTGATGAACTTTCCAATTGTGTCAAAAGAAGATTCAAAAAACATTATCGTTTCTAAAACGTGTCTTATTGAATTCGGAGTAGTATGCGTCGGCTTTTGTTTTTCATCAGCTACGCATATAATATCATACAGGTGATGATCGTATGGTAGAATTTGAGTTTTTTCTGCAGTATAATTAGCTCTGCTACCGCGAATGTGAAATGCATCCGTTACGATTCTACCTGAAGTTATGAGATTGAAAAAATCAGTATTGTGCGTCAATATAATGTAATTGGAGTGTTGAATACCGCATAACTCTGGAATACCACGAATAATAGTGGTGATATCATAAAGATGATCAAAATCTAAACTTGATATTGGATCATCGATGATGAAAAACAGTTTATTGTAATCATATACATCATTGACAATACTGTGCACTGAAGAGAGGTACAAACAAAAAGCCACAATGGTTTTCTCGCCTTCACTTAATATTTTAAAAGCCTCTGCTCTACTGTTTCCTTTACGAAACACAATTGTCATTTCCTCTTCATTCAGATCGTATTTTCCATTGAAGAAAGTATTAAGAAGGCTTTTCAAGGTTTTTATGATCTTGTCCTTACGATTTTCTCTTATTGAATTTTCCTTTTCTTTGATTGTTTTATCTAATTCACCTATTTCTAAAGATAAATTGTTGTATTTTGATATAGTTGCATTATGCAAACTCAATAGCTGATTGTATTTGGCATTGCACATACGTCTTTTTTTATCCAATTGAGCATTTTTCTTTTTACTGAAATTAAATTTCAATAATTCGATCTTACCTTCCAGTGTTTTAATGAATGTATTGCATGTTTGTATGTGTCTGATTATATCATTGAGATTGCCACTAATGTTCTTGGAGTAAGTTACATCTTTTTCCTTACATTCGATTACGTGATCCAACTGCTGCAATAGTGTAATTAACGATTCAAAGGATTCACATGATTGTACCGAATCATCTGCCATATTATCAAACAATAAACGTTCTTTTTCATACGATATGCGATTTGATTCGCTCATAGCTTTTATTGTTTTGATATTGCCGCATAATTTGGATATTTCTAGCCTATATCCCTTGACAGTACTGAGTATTTTTGATTCTTCGTCTTCAATATACTTTTCATACTTTTCAATAAGTGATTTAGCAAAAGAAGATAACGTTTGATTACAAAATGGACACACGGCCTCATTCGCTTTGTACAGAATAACGCCATGTTCATAAAAATCAAGATCGTTTTTGATTACATCTGTAAACTCTTTTCCTAACTCAGAATGGTTATGTGATTGTCCAATAATCGCCCCCAATCCATCGAAAATCTTCTCATCCAATAGTTTTAATGAAGCAAACGATGGAAGATCCGCCATTGCACTCAATTTAGAGTATTCTTCTTTTAACAGCTCGTAGGATTCAGTCTCATTTGTTCTTTCACCGGACAATATGCCATTCAGGTTGAATTGCTGCATTTCATTGGTATTGTCCTTAACATCAAATTTTTTCAACTCAACACGAGCGTTTTCTATTGTAGATTCTAAAACACCAGCTAACTCTATTATCTCTTTCTCTTTATTTTCCTTATTTGCTTTTTCTCTACTTACATCAATGTTTCCCTTACCAAGAATGTAACCCTCCTTTGTATCAGAATATACAAAGTTGGCACTTTCCACATTGTCCTTTACATAATCACTGTTAAAAACGTGGAAAATATAATGCGAAGGGTTCCCTATTGTGATGTCGGAATTCCGAGTGAGTGTGATTGAACAACTTTCGTCATCAGATTCAAAAAGAAATGATCCATTGTTTTCGTCAATCGATAAATAATCATTTGAAGGATGCAATCCCGCAACCGAGAACAATCTAAACATCCGGCTAATAGTTGTTTTTCCCGCACCATTTTTTGCAAGTATGGCTATCCTGTATTGGTTGAGTTTATCATACTTTAGATTCAACCCACCATCAAAAAATGGACCGACGTTTGATATTGACAATGTAATTCTCTTTTTCGGATCATTTGACATATCTAATGACCCTGTATCATGTAATATGTCATAATAACTTGCTAACACTCCCATTATCTTTGGAACGTAGATTGCATTTTTTATTGAAGAACCGTTATGACAAATTTGCTACAAAAACACATTTCAATGCCACAGTGCCAGCATCGTTTTTCAAAAGATATAGCTGCTAACTACACAATATTCGAAGATATTCGATGTTAATATACTCGGACCTGCTGATTGTACTATTTCGGTGCCACAGATGGGCCACAATGCCACAAAAATCAATTATAATGCCACAAAAATGCCACAAATGGTTAGGAAGATACTCGAAGAAACCTCAAAAAACCATAAGAAACGTTACGATAGCACGAAAGATACTACGCTAAACACGCGATATTAGACGAAAATGAGCTGTTTTGGTGTGACTTGTAATCAGCAGGTCGGGGATTCGAATTCCTCAGGTGGCTCCACTCTCATTTCATTAAATTGAGCGAGCGAAAGCGCTCGACAGTGGTATTGTATCGATCGTTGCACGGAGTTGGCTACAGCATCGCATCTTCTTCCTATAACTAAGCGACCCGCCGACAATGAATCACTGCTTTCATCGATCGAATGTCGCGTGAATTCCACGAAGACACGATCTTCTCGGCATCATGAGAAAGGGCATGGCGCGGGAGGTCACAAGAAAGACGCTGGCATACAACTTGTATAAAAGGATCAGGGCGAGCTTATGAGTTCTGAATTAGGAAACACGGTTGCTTCGAACTCTAACTCTGCAGAATAGGGTATACGTCCCTGACCTTGAAGAGTTAGAGTGAATAATTTCTACAAATCATGAACTCTATTTCCGATATTGTAGGAAATACATTTCCTAATTTGAGTTTTTTCAGAATCTTCAAATCGGGGGATGGGGACCGCATCTTCCCAATACATCCTTAGCTCGAGTTTGAAAAGAATCTAAAGGACACATCATCCTCCTTGTTTTATGAGAAAGCTTTCTGTCAGAGATCTGGTAGAAGATGTTCGTAAGTCATTGGCTGCGAAAACCTACTTGTCGGCACTATCATTGGCCCTTACCCTTCCCGACATAATGGCACAGATCGAATATCCTGAGCTAAAAGGACAAGGAAATGTCGGCAATAGGTACAAACGCTGGATCAATGAGTACTATGTATTCGAAAACCCCAATAAAAGAAAACATCCCGAAAGTGAAACAACCGTAGCTCTGGAAGGCCTTATGGACAAATTCGACGGGAAATTCTTTTACGATCTCAGATGCTCCTTCCTTCATGACGGATCCAACGATGTATCTAAACGCATCAGCGATCTCAATTTCGAACTATCCTTCGATGAGGGCAACTCAACTACTGTTTGGGGTTATCCCGGCCATCAACCATATCAGAAGAATCATGTATTGTCCGTACCTACGTTCTGCAACCGGGTATGCGATATAACAGAACGTCTTCTGGACAAATGGAAGGACGATCCCGAGAAACAGGAATGTCTTGAAAAATACGAAATCAAACTAAGTTGTATCGATAATCCACACCAATGAATCAGCTGGAGTCCTGACTTGATTCTAATCAGTTATTCTTGATTTTGTTGAATTTTATATCGAAATCGATAAAAACCCGCGTTTGACACTTACGCGATGAGTCTGCCTAGCTTTCACTGAATGTTGTGCTGTTCCCGCATAGTATCCGCATTCTCACTTACGCGGAATAGTCGCTTATCGAGGTCAGTCCGGGTGCCTTCGGTACCGAAATGGACCGTTTTCCGCCCCATAAACGCCTGATGATGCGTCCGAAGTTGCTGAAAACACGTCTTTTCTCTGCCCCACTGTCGGATTCCCATCACCGTCATGGTGCTTATAAGAAATGAACACTTCATAAACCTCATCTTCCATACAATTCACCAACAGTCAGACCTTGCATTAACAATTATTATAATGCCTCTCCGAGTTTTTCGTGGGTAGTAAATATTACCTACAAATCGTAGTGCGCACCATAAATCAGAATCATCTGTCGAGCTCAGGATAAATATCTTAATAAGCGCCGATACGGATGTTTGGATGGGGGTAATTTGAGTGTACTCGAAAATACTGCTCGCTGTAGATGGCAGCGCAAACAACACGCGCGCCGTATCGGATTGCATCGAACTGGCTTCGAAGATCGGATCGTCGATAACTGCAATCTACGTCGTGGATGAGGGTTTTAAGAACCTTTCCATGAGAGGAGTCGGAGGAAACATTAAGCCTTCGCTTGTCGCCGAAGGCGAAAAAGCTTTGAACAATGTGAAGAGAGATGCCGAACTCAAGAATGTCAGGATCGAGACCATAATGAAGGAGGGTCACCCTGTCGACGTCATTGTCGGGGAATCGGAGAATTACGACCTTGTGGTGTGCGGTTCCTTGGGGCTCACCGGAGTTTCGAAGGCCTTGATCGGCAGCGTCTCGGAAAACATTGTCAGAAAGGCCCGTTGCCCGGTCCTTGTCTGCCGTGAGAAGTGAAACGACAATTGAAAAAAAGCTCTCCGGTACCGCCGAAAACCGACGGCACCGGAGACGAACAGTTTTAGATTGCGGCTTCACCGAGTGCGAATGCCGACGAATCCGATCTCAACGCCCTCGTCTGGATGGCTGCGAATATGAAGCACACCGCAGAGCTGGCGAGTGCGATGATCGTGCCATCGGCTATCGATGTGGATCCGGTGAATATGTCCCATAGGCAGAATACGATCGTCGAGACCAACGCCGCGAAGGTGATGATGAACGAAACGATCGTCAAAGCCTTGGAAGACCTTCCGCGAGTAAGGAAATTGAACGTCTCCGTTACAATGACGGCGAGGCCCAAAACCAGAACAAGCGTGGGGATGTAATTCTGGAATCCGCTGAACGGCGAATCTGTCAGAAGCTCGAATCCGCTGAAGAGGCCTTGAGCGCCGACACCCATATCCACCCAGTGAGCCAGGAATGATGTGAAGAGCAACGCCGCCGCCGAAATGACGAATACGCCCATGAGCTTGGGGGAAGGGTTGTTCTCCTTCTGGAACTCTACTCCCGGATTCATCTCCGGATGCTTCTGCGTGTTCCACCACTGTATTATGATCCAACACGGAACATACAACAAAGTGGCGGCGATCCCGATGAGCACATATCCGAACCCCATGCTGTCATACACATAGTATAACAGACCGGGGACCATAAAGAAGAACTCGAATATGCACATGAAATACGCGCCTGCCAGCGACCATTTCGGCGCTCTGTAGACCCTTTCCACATTCTTGAATCTGGGGTCGCGGCGGGATTTGATGAACGCTATCATGCACATCCCCAATGCGATGGCGAATCCGAGGGCGGAAACGGCGAGGATCTGCGATGCGGTGATGCCTGCCAATATTATGACGAATCCTATGGCCGCCTCGAAGAGCATGGCATACATCGGAACGCCGTAGATGTTGGTCTTAGCGAACATCATGGGCATGTTTCCGTCCTTCGCCATGATCTGGATCGTCCTTGCTGTACCCAGGAATGCGGTCTGGATGATCATGACCATACCTATGATTAGCAAGAAGATGGCTATTATTCCGCCGATCTCGCCGAAAGAACCATTCGCTATCGGAATCAATGTTGCGGCTCCGGCTTCGGCGATCTGCTGCTGACCGAGCGTTCCGTACATGCAGAATGAGATTACGAAATACATGAACAGGCAGATGAGGCCGCAGGCGATCAGAGCCTTGGGGACATCTTTGCTGGGTTCTTTGTATTCGGCACCGTATGTGGCCGCGGATTCCCATCCGACGGCACTCCACTGGGCGACCGTGAACGTTCCGAGTATCATCAATATCGCGTTTCCGTCCCACGACCAGCCGCTGGGAACAGCTTCTCTGGTGATATATCCGAGATCGAAATCTCCCAGTATCAAAGGCGCTACGACGATGATCAATATCGGGATTATCGTAACCGCTGCGAGGACCAGCTGTATCTTCGCTCCGCCTTCGAGCCCTCTGCGACCCGTGAATATGATGAAACCGTAAATTAGCGCTCCGAGAGCCAGATAGAACAAGGTTTTTGTGACGCCGTCGAAAGCCAGGGCGGTGAAATAACCGCTGAGATACTCGCCGGTCATGATGGTGAAGATCGGAATAACAGGAACCCACGTGGCAAAATACGACCAGGCACCGAGAGAACCGATCAAACGACCGTTGTTTATCTTCTTTTTCTTGTATTTCTCATCATCTCTGAATACGTACTGTATGGATCCGCCTATCCCTGCGACACCGAATGTGGCGCACATCTCCCCGAGAGGGAGATTGAGAAGGAAACCAGACAAGACGGAAAGAACCCAGATCACGATGCTCAACGCCCACAGTGTGAGCGACAGATCGCATAGGGAGGGTACTATCAGGATGGGTATGCCCATCGCGATTATCAGCCCCTGTTTCCAGTTGATGCTCCTGACCAGCTCATCTTTGGGAGCCGCGGAGACGTTTTCATTCGACATTTCAGTTTCACTCCATCAAAAACAATCATATCAGAGAATTCGTACGATGGGAGCGAAAGACATATGGATGCCTCCCCATAGCTGAATCGTTCACCTATCGGATGACTCCATATCCGCCGCCATTTCTGGTACGGACCTACACACCCCATTACTGGCCACTGACCGCAGCCAATTCGACCGTTTTCTCTAGCGATGACTCAATAATTATTATAAAAATATAACGTATAAACCATAATTCTTATTAATTTGACTATATAAAGATTTTTACAAACCTCCGAACCATTCATATAATATTATTTTTCGAATCTTGTTGGATCGCACGTTCGAGATCATGACGATCCGATTTCGATCGTATTGTTTCACGATGAAAAGCATATCGGCGATAGACGTTGCTGCTTTGATCTGGGAATATCCGATCGTTGTGATTGGTCTATTAAAGCAGAAGGGGCTAGCACTAAGACGTGAATTCGGCACGATTTATTCGTGTTCGGATCTAAGACGAACGTCCTGAGCCGAAAGGGTTTTGTTGTCGCAAACCAAACGATTCGTTCAGGACGCTTCTATCTTACGTCTGGCACTACAGCATGATCAAAACTTTGCATCAGGTCCTGTCGAGCTCAGGATTTATCTGCCGAATCGCACAGTCTTCAGATAATACGCTTCATGAAGGCACCTTCTCCACAAGAAGGTTCCAAAATCCTACAACGAGACAAATCACGATCCGATTTGTATCCACAAACGTCGAGCATCATATCTACGACCCATGATCTTGTGTAGACGACACCAAACGTATTTCCCACAATACTGTAACGGTGCGGATATATGACATTTTAGATTGAGAACACATAGACGTGCCCTCAATCAAAACTCCATTGGTGAGGTTGTAACCTTATTTCAGCATCTCGTTTATCTTCGTGAACAAAGACTCGAATCTATTCAAGGTTGTTTCAGAGATTTTGAATTCCGAAGCACATTTTGCAAACTGATTTGCAGGCAGGTAATGATTGAAACGCCCACCTTCAATCTTTTCCAGTGCTTTCACTATTGCTTCCTCGCCCTCGATGTCTTCCAATTTTATATTTTTACCAAATGCGCTGTTATATAAGTTCAGATAATCGTTGCGATCGAACATATCTTCTACATCAGAATAATTTGAACCAGTTATATCACTGTAGAAAATGATGCGCTTATCTGTAACAATCGATTGATCTTTGAGATCCTTAAGTTTGTTCTTCAATGATTGATTACTCACCGTATCTAGAAGGCAAACGATATCCAACTTATTTCCCCTGAGTAGCGATATGAATGTTGTAACTTTATCTGCACCGCCAACAGGAACGATTGTGATGCTTGGATCCAAGTGTGTTCTCCCCTCGGTCGACAACATGTTGCTCATTACTTCCAAATAAACAAGGTCTGCAACTCCTTCAACGAGTAAATTCTTTGGAGATATGAACAAATTTTGTGCGATATCGTATCCCAAAGCAGCTTGTAGTGGAAACAATGTATCTTTGTCGTGTTCCTTTATTGAGTCTGAAATATGTGTCCCATCGTCTTTTTCCACCACTGTCCTAACACTACATAATTTTGCAGTATCTATCATGAATGGGGAGTGCGTAGTGTAGATGACCTGATAGTTTTGTGACAACTCATCCTCTATGAATCTTAAGAGATCGTTCTGAGCTTTGGCGTGTAAGTTCAGACCCGGTTCATCCATAAGCAATATGTATGTTTTGTTTTTATCCGCCTGAATTTTCTTGAACCACACCAAGAATGAAAAGAACCAGTTGAATCCTTTGCTACGGGTACCGATCGGCAATGAAACACCGTTACGATCATTTCTTACACGTATTTTCAACACATGGTCCACTATGTGAGTTACGTTGCCTTCGCGTTTTTCTTTTTTATCTAAACTGAATACAAATTTTAGATTTTTATTAGAGGACCAATGTCTGATCAATTCACGAGTTATTGCCATTTGAGTGGCCTCTAACTCTGCATTCATCGTTTCGTATTCATCTGAGTTTACATTATTTGGATCTATATCAGCCAACTCAAAAAGCGCCTTTATTGTTTTTTCCGCATTGGTAATTGTCCGATTATTGATTACAGCTTCAGAAGGCAGACTGTAATATTCATCATAATACATGAATTTAGGAATATTCGGTATGATGTAAGTTTTGTAAACAAATGACGAGATCATATTGTCAAAACAACCCTTCTCTTTACAGGTTGTTTTTAATTCTTGGATTGCAGGAAGATTTTTGAATTTTTCATTCTTGTTGAATTCATCAGGTGAATTCATCAACAGAATTTCCCCAATGTTCTCGATTATTTCTGTGCCTTTTAGTTTATCTTTGAGATATGATTTGCAATCAATAATTGATCCATCATTAGGATAATTACAAGTGTTGTCATAGTACGATGTGACCTGTATTTCATCTACCAAAACAGGCACACCCATTGCTTTTTCAATAGTATCCTTCAGCACCTCATCGAGGATATAAGTTAAGGTAATTGCAAGGGGATTGTCGCCTTTGCCTACTTCTTCCTTCTTGATTCCGCGTGGATAATCAAATGTAACATTATACTTAAAATCCAGATCGTTAGGTTCAAAATAATTTGATTTAGCCAGAGCCTTGAGTATGGATGTTTTTCCAGACTCGTTCATGCCTACAAGTACCGTAGTATTTGGTTCAACATTGAAATTCTGGTCCGATTCTATGCAACAATATCTGTGAATCGTTGCAGATTTCAATTTCATAGACACTTATATCACTCCACTTGAAATGACATCTGCATCAATATATTTGGTCTTTAACAATGATGTATTTACTCAAAGATAAAAATAGATTCTTTGTAAACAACATTTCAGCCACAAATCGCACCTAGTCGAAAAACATGTAGCGATAAATCAGCATTAAACTTCGCAAACGTGCATGCGATCTGCGTGGAATTGCTGGTAGAGGCCTTGATCATCAGATGATGAGTGCCGTACGATGAATCTGTGGTGTCCACTTCTACAAATGTGTGAATCACAAACTCTTTAGTTTATTAATTACCTACTTTTAAACACAATTATTTAAAAATTGTAGATGTTTTAATATCTCCACCACTGTATAGGTTTGGAATGACAACACATTTTCATGTATCAGATATGACGACAGATGATTATACGCTGTCTCGCAAATCTTTGGTGAGGTTGGGTACATCTGGAAGTGTAAAGTTTCAAACACCATTGAAAGTTGGGTTAGGTAACGTTACCGACGTTCCATTCTATGAAGCCTACAAAAGAGTGAAACCCGAAACAATAATGAACTGTCTAAAATCTGAAGAAAGGGATCGCGAACATGGTCGTGACTTAAGACGCCGTTGCCGGGGAAATTTTAACATTCTAACACTTGAATACGATAGTAAAACAATTGTTCCAACCGACAGGATGGTTATCGCATTATCGGATATGCAATACAATAACACTGATGCGATTGCTACACCATCGTGGTTTGATTTGATTACGGGAAAAAACAGTGTTGACGTGGGATCATACATCTATTTATCAAAAATATTTGTAGAAGCAGCTTCAACACGCAACCATAAACCAATACTTGGAACCATACCTCAAAGCATTCCACCTGAAAAATTGGATAATGTCCTAAAATTTTACATTGATAACGATGTTACATCATTTGTTATAGATTCTCACGGACGCACACTCATCAGCGGATCATGGATAAGAGCAATGCAAAGATCACTAAACGAGTATGATATTGAAAAAGAATCTATATTGTACACGATGAATGCTTTTCAGGGAATAGTTCCAAAAAACAAAACATCGATTGAAGCAAAGGATTTCATAGGATTTACTGCAGGATTTGATGTTATAGGTGGAAAACACATGAACAAATACCCTGAAAAATCAGATGAAAAAAGTATGCAAACAGTGGGCAGAATATTCAATCGCAATACATACAACTATGAAAAAAAGATATGTTCCAAAGAAGAAAAACAAACAATTAATGAACACACAATCCGTGAACAAAATTCAGAATTCGATACTGTGAGACAATCAATATCAGAAGGGACGATGAAAGATCTTTTGTCCTCAAAGAATATCTCACAAGAGACGTTAAACACAATATTCTCATTTAAATACAATAACCATTCGATGAAAATCGAAGATTTTATCTGATAAGTGCCAATAGTTCATCTGTTACTCTGAAATTACTTAATTCCAAGTCAAAAGCGATTTTTTGACCCGTCTCTTTGGATATGACATTTTTGTCACGCAGATGTTTTACAATACCTATTGTGCCGGTACATTTAACTGGCTGTATTGCTGAACCCATAATCTTAATCAATTTTGGATTTGTATGGATTTTTGAAACTTTTTTCCTTGCTAGTTCTTCATCGATTACGACGTAATTTTCTATACCTGAATGCGTCAACAAAATTGAAGCAGCAATAGTTTCCGTTTCTCCTGGACCCAGACTATAGTTGATTGTCTTTATTAGGTCCATTATTTGTAAAAATCTTTCATCTTTTTTTATTGCAGTAGGAAAATCTTTAATTTTCTCGATTAATTTCTCGTCATTAGAATTAGTACATTCCGTTACAACTGCATCTGTAATAAAAATATCATATTGTGATTTAACTAATTGCAATAAATCAACTGAACTGACCTCTTTTCCCATGGATGAAATGGCAGAATTATCAAAAATTTTTATCATGATTTCCACCTTATTTTCTGATCCATAAGATATTTCTCAAAATCAAAATAATTATATCCAGCGATTACTGCAGCCAAAGAAGAGGTAATTTTTTCTTTTTTCAACATAGATACTGCATTTTTCACACGATGTTGCTTTAATTTTTCCCATACTTCTGAATTTTCAGTATATTGTGGAAATACGGTGTATATGAAGGTAAGCAGTTCATCATCAGTTAAATCGGAAACAAACTCTTTATTTTCTAATAACGTGCTTTTCAAAGGCTCTTTAACACGTGCTTCGATTCTATCGAACAGTTCGTATCCATTGTCTGAAAGGCCAAATTGTGATCCAGATACATATCCACTGTTGCTAATCACAGCAACATCCTCATCTATTTTTTCAGAATATGGACCTTTTTTATGTTTCTGAAAAGTATACAGATTTTCGAATATGTCTGGAAGCGACATTGCAGATAGAAAGATGATTTTCTGTATGTCGACTTTGTTTTTTATGGGTTTTTTTTCTGCACCCATGCAATATATTATGATCCTCTGAGATGCATCCATCTCGGAAATTACTTTTTGAGGATCAAAAAGACTTTTCACCATGACAAATCCGCACTCCTTCAATTGTACCAATTATATATTTGTATATCTAGAATGTGCTTAATACAGTAAATATTAACTTCAACTACAGCTCATGTTCCATCCACTGTTTCTCACAGATTACATTATCGATACTAACAATCAATAAAACGACATTGTACTTCATATCGCGACAAACACACTTGTAATTGGAGTTCGCCCCTGAAATCCAAATTTGACCCTGCACTTCCATCCTCTACTGAAATAACAAACAATTCCAATTAATCTCAAATCTTGATTAGTAAATTAACACATCATTCGTCTGCTCCGACTGTTGATTTGTTCTCTATATTGTTGCGATAATCATGACGCATCCTGCACAAATCTCCATTGCGTTTAATGAACGACTGAAGGAATTCGACTGTGATTAAAACCTGACTATTATCTTTGTCCAATGTATAAAAAATCTGCTTCCATCCTCTGTTATCTGAAAACTGTGAACAATCCGATTTCTTATCTTCACCAAATCATCAAATATTGATGCCAACGGATCATCCTCCCCCGATATCTTTTGTAAAGTGGGCATTTACATTGCCAGATTCGTTAGATATAAGGTCATACCAATCCACTTTTGTTGGGTTATACCCTGAGCTCGACAGATGATTCTGATTTCGGAAGAATTTGACACTTGTGCTTTCGCTGATCGCTTGACATTTTACGTATCGTTTTTCGTGTCGTTATCGGTCTCCCGAGGGGCTTTCAGCCCCCGGAGGCACCTGAAACGACCACAACATCCCTAAGAATGCGTGAATTCAATTACCTGAATTCCTCCGATCCTATTACTGTATCATACAACCCGATTTCCTGACCTTCATGTTTATTGATACCTGTATATGATAAGCTTGAATCCTCATATCTTTTAAAATTATATACTGCTTCGTTCATCAACGGTCCATTAAATACACCCAAACTCACAAGAAGTTCGAAATCAGAAACTTCGAGACCTGTGACTTTCTTGAACAGACCGGGCTCCAATTGCATGATAACGTCTTTTAGACTGTGTTCTCTGAAATCTGTGAGATACATGAAAATCGGAATACGTGTGGCGAATTTGATGAGCTTTTCCTGAATGAGCTTTCTTTTGCTCTTGTATTCCTTCTCTTCTTCAGTGAGCTCTTTCTTTTCTCTCTTTGAGAGTTCACGCTCTCCGGCTTCTCTTTTCTTCTCTTTGACAGATTCTGATTTATTGATGATGGTCTCGATATCTTCGTTAAGGCCTCTGAACCCTTCGATACTCATCAGAGCATCCATGGCTTCTTTGTTATCCATGAGGCGAGCCAATGTATTGTTGTCGACATTGACCAGCAATGCGCTCTCCCAACGTCTGGCCAACAATGTTGCGGTCGTACCGCTCATTGCATATTCTAAAACTCCAGCAGCATCGATCTGTTTCATGCTGCTTCCATCATACGCGAGAACCGGCAAGAATTTGATGAATTCCTGAACTTTTTTCTCGGGATTCGATTCATTTACATTCAATCTGCAACTATAGTCCGCAATCTGTTTGAGTGCTCTATTCGGAGCGAAATCAAAGACGTAACATTCTCTTTTGATGATATCATGTTTCGTTGGGGATAGTTCATTATCAACGATCCATGGTGATTGGACACGGAACGCAGCCTGAAAATACGTTTCTGGGCTTGTAAGATTACGTAGCATGAATATTGCAGTCCAGGGGCGTATGGTGACACCAGTCGTAAGCTTTCCACATGATAATGTGATGGTCTTGCTTTCTAACGGATCCACCATTGACTTCTTGACAGGATCCAACGCGGAAACGCCAATTCCTGCTTCAGGTCCGGCTGCAACATTGATCTTGTAATCGTGATAGAAAAGATTCTGTTTCTGCATCAGAAGATTCTTCATTGCGTAGCAGGCAGCAACATTAGGAAGGAACCAGAATGTGTGGTTCAGAACATTCAAGAGACGTATGTCTGAATAAGGCATAGGTGGTTTTTTTGCACCAAGCTTGAGTTCATCGACATTCGTTGCACTGTGAGCTCCACGTATGATGTCCAACCACTTTTGAACTTCTTCTTCGTGTGCGAATGCAGCATTCGCACCTGCGCCGCTGGCGCTGAAGAATTCGTTGAGATCGAACTGATCGAATTCCCCGCCGGAAGCAACATCTCTTACTGCATCCGGCAATTGGTATGTCATCAAGACCATGCGCGGAAGCATCTCGTATGGATTGTCTTCCCCCGTCCAAGATTCCTTTGCTTTTTGTTCATCTGAATAGGTCCAATTGTAAATTTGTTCCTCGATGAATTCTCCAGATGCCATGGCACGGAATGGTGTTCCAGAAAGATACAGATAATATGATGTCGAAATTGGCAGAATGTCTTCATCGAATCCATCCTTGAAGAATTCCATGCCTTCTCCTTCGATGAAATGCTGTTCCTTAGCATCTTCTGACTCGAAAAGATCTTTGGCCTTATCGCGCCATGCACCATAGTGGTATTCATCAAAGATAACACAATCCCATTTAACCTCATGAGCCCATTTGTTCTTTAACTTCACACCACCCACATCGTTTTTTCCCAAGAAATCCTGGAATGAAGCAAAACATACGAACGGACGAGTTTTATCTGCATCTTCATAAGTCAATCCGTTACGACAGATGAATTGCCAGCCTTCGAAATCAACGTGAGTCGTCAAATCTTCTTTCCACGCGCTCTGAACAGCTGGTTTGAATGTAAGAACCAATACCTTTGTAAAACCCATTCTTTTTGCTAATTGGTATGCGGCGAATGTTTTTCCAAATCTCATCTTTGCATTCCATAAGAAATGGGGCGTCTTGTCTGGATTTTCTTTCTTATAACTGAGAAAATATTCTCTCGTCTTCTTCACAGCTTCTTCCTGCTCCGGACGCATTAAGAATCTCTGAGTACGATTCTCTTCGTTCTCCTGCATTGTTTGCAGAGCAATAATCGCAACACGCACGTCATCTACTGTGCATCTGAACCATTCTCCATCTGGATTGTAGAAACCTTTGTTGAGGAGATATTTATGCACATCATGGTCCATGAATGATGTACCGTCATCACGCATTGCAGATTCGTTTAAGACGATTTTATATGGTGGTGGGCCCGGTCTTTTTGTTGGATACTGTTGATCAACACGCTTTTCAACACTAATAGTGGTGTATCCAATCTTGAGCAATCCTGTATATTGTGGATTTGAATCTTCATATGCATAGATTCGTGGATCGGAATCAGGCCTTGGTGGAAAAAAATCAACTCTCATTAGAAACACTTACTCCCATGTCTCTAATCATAGAATTGATAAAACCAATCTCATCAGTTGATAGATTAAACAACGCATAGAGGTCTGTATCTGACCAACTTCTTTTGAAATCCATTATTGGAACTAATGCAAAATTAGATTTCGATAAATGTTGTGTTGACGTCAACTGAGATACTAAAAATCTAACAAACTTTGTTTGCAAATAATTGTACAAATTGACTGCTTCTTTTTCCGTATCAAACACATCGATTACAATATATGTTTCTGTACAAACAGTACTTGGGGGCAATATGTCCATGGTAGAAAATATTCTGCGTTTTCCATCCTTATCTGGTCTTCCAGCATGGTCATATGTTAGGTAGGACGTTGTTACTTTCCATTTATCTATCCATTCTTTTCCAGCAGTTACTTCTTCTCTTCTAAAATTGCCAATCCCACCGCTATAACGTAGTTTAATATCTCCATCACCAGTCGGAGTTACATAAGTTCTTAATCCAAAAGGTTTTTGAGAACTAACTCTTGAATCATAACAGGAGTATCTTTTTTCACGTATTTTCTCTATAATTGGTAGTGCTTGACCATATCTTATAAAAACGCCTTCAAAATTGAGATTACGAGTCGTCATAAATGAGTCCACACCAAATTTATTTGTGATATCACACGGCCCTTCATGATCCCTATCCCATAAGAAATAACAAATCCCTCCAGCAATATCAACACCAGGAAAGCAATCGTTTGAATCCGTGTAATCCACTAGTTTCCGAATATGGGTGTCATTAATCATTTCATCTCTGAATTTGTCAAGACCGCGCCCACCTGAATACCAACGTGCAGGAATAATCATCGTGAGAAAACGGGGATTTAGCTTTTTTGCTTGTTGTACAAATTTATGATATAGTGGAATCGCACTCGCCTTTTGTCCACCATCACTTATCTGATATGGCGGATTTCCTATTATTACATCGAATTGCATCTTGAATATCTCCTCTGGTTTTACAATGTGTATAAATTGATATGCGTGTGATTCCAAATCTTCAGAACGATCATAAGTTCCCCTGTTAGCACCACAATATTCACACTTGTTAAACAACCATTTGTGTTTTATCGGTGAATATGCTACGTTTCCGTCGTCTGTTCTGAAATTGTCACAGATGGAATACTCCCCATTGGCATGTTTAGAACAATATAAACTGCGCCTGGATAGGAACGATGTCAATTCTGTTATTGCTATCCCATACACTTGATCGTGTAGAATGTGATTGATGCGATCTTGTAAAACTGGATATTGATCCTCGAGTCCAACCAACAACCTCTTTACTATTTCGCGAAGAAAAATGCCCGACTTACAACAGGGATCTAAGAATTTTGCATCAGGGTTCTTCCAGATTTCCTTTGGCAGAAGATCCAACATTTGGTTGGCAACACTCGGTGGAGTAAAGACTTCATCATTACTCAAACTTGCCAAACATGACAACACGTCTGGATTATGACTTTCATACATTTCACTCACTTTGAATCAATTGCCTATAGTGTACTGCCGGATACTCTTTTACAGGATTGGGTACGAATTCAGCTTTACCGCCTTTGTAAAATCCAGCATCGAATATTGATGTCTGTTTACCGCGTGTTTCGATCAATTCACCGAAGGAGAAATCACGCCTCTTTACCATACAATCTATAACAAGTGACCATTCTGGAAATATTATTGGGGTTCCGCTGATTGTACGCATCGTTAGTGCATCGCCGCAGACAATATTCTTGGAAAGAATGAATCTGATGACTTTTTCATAGTTTTTATCGACACTATTCTTGAATTGTTTCCTATAATAGGTCTTGAACAGATCGAATAATCTATGACGGCATTCTTCCACATTATCTTCTAGAAGATCTATCCCGTAAACGCTACCCACACCTTGTACGATATACTTCTCACATTCGATTTGTGATTTGCCATAACTCTTGAAAATAACATCCATTTTTCTGCGAAGAATCTCTATCAAAAAATTTCCAGTACCGCAGGCAGGTTCCAAAAACCGTGAATCTACGCGTTCGGTTTCTTGTTTAATTAAATCCAACATGGCATTTACTTCTCTATCTGATGTGAATACTTCGCCATGATCGGCAACACGTTGTTTGGATTTTACTTGATTCAAGACATCGAACTCCTATGGATCCGAACTGATCCAATTGTTAAGATTATCTTATCTCTAACAGTAATATATTCACTTTAGAAGATATTAAACTACGTATTTTTGACAAAAACAAGAGAAGAAATCATTAAAATTGGTTGTCAATTTTAGACACTTTGACCAATTTTCCTTCTTTTGAAGAAGACAATTTTTAATTTCAATTACGGTTGTATTTCCAGGAACATTACAAATTGTAGATATTATTACCTGTGATCCTCAAACTCATCATGTATTTTTTTGAATAGTAGTGCAAGATTTTCAGAATCGGTTTACCTGTTCATAGAATCTATTACGATAGGTAATCCATAGATAAGCAAACATTTAGCATTAGGTTCTGACGCGGTATTCTAACACCCCAGAAATCGACAATCCGGGGCTTGTTTCCATCGGTTTTCTCCATGATTTGTAATTATCGATGCGTTTTCGCATCGTTTACGACTGTTATTCGACGATGACGGTCCGGCAACGGATCGTGAAGGGGCTGCGATCATGAAGCGAGAGAATCCGCGTCCTTCACGTAGCGGCATCTGGTATCGCCTCTCCGCCCTCCACGCCATCCGTTAAATATCCCTGTTCGGATTGCGTTCCCATGTACATTTGCACTGAAATCAAAGTCGAATCCCGCATGACCTCTTCCCATATCCGCTCGTCCCATGAGGAGGCAGTCCTATGAGCGACACCAGGGTCGCGCTGGTGGGCGCCTGCGGCAGGATGGGCAGCCTGATTATCCACCGCCTCCTGGCGACCGACGGCGTAAAGATATCGGCGGCCTTTGACCTGGTCAACATAGGCAAGGACATAGGGGAGGTCGTCGGAGTGGGAAAGCTGGACGTCCCCGTATCGGACTCCAAGGACCTGGCGTCCGTCCTCAAAGAAAGCAAGACCGACGTGCTCATAGACTTCACGATCGCCGTCGCGACCGCCGCCAACGCACCGGTCGCCGCCGCGGCCGGGGTCAACCTCATCATCGGAACGACGGGGCTGACGGCGGAGCAGAAGACCAACATAACGGATGCGGTCATCAAGAACAACGTGGCCGCCGTGATATCTTCCAACTACTCGATCGGCGTCGGAGTCTTCTTCAAGCTCCTCAAGGAGGCCGCAAGGTACCTCGGGGACGAATACGACGTGGAGATCATCGAAGCCCACCACAACCAGAAGAAGGACGCTCCCAGCGGCACCGCGATGACCGCGGCCGAGATCATCAGCAAGGAGATGGGCGGAAAAGAGTTCGTCTTCGGGCGCGAAGGGATCTGCCCCCGCGGAAAGGAGATCGGCATACACGCAATCAGAGGCGGCGACATAGTAGGCGACCACACCGTGATGTTCGTCGGGAACTCAGAACGCATCGAGCTGCGCCACCAGGCCCATTCGAGGGAGATCTTCGTGGGTGGGGCCGTCATGGCCGCCAAGTGGGTCGTCTCGCAGAAGAAGGGCGTCGTGTACGAGATGTCGGACGTTCTGAGCTGACCGTACATTCTATCGGCATAGCTCGTGTCATCCGGGGGCAGGAAGCCGGGGGCTTCCGAACCCCCGTAAAAATCATTAAGTTCAAGATCGATCGAACTTTTCAGTTCTCCACAACATACTTTCCGGCGATCTCCATGAACGCCCCCCTATCGGAATCGAACCACGACCTGTAGTCCGTCCCTGCTGCACATACAGCCTTGCCCACATCCTCCAGGAACAGCGGGATGTCTTCTTCCTTCATCTTTCCAACAGATCCGCCGAACCTCTCCTCTCCCGCCATATGGGACCCGTCGGCGAACACCGAGAACGCGGGGACCGACGTACCGCCTTCTCTGACGGACGTCCCCTGGAAACCGATGGTCCCGATCTGATGTGTAGCGCAGGAAGAACCGCAGCCGGAGATGTTCACCCTCGGCAGCACCCCGTCGGCGAATTTGTTCCTCCTCGACATCTCGACGAGTTCGTCAAGCAGCCCCCGGGAGTCCCTAAGCCCCTGCTGGCATATTTCGGAGCCTACGCATGACACGGACGATTCGAAAAGGGTCTCCGCCCCGTCTTCCGTTATTGAAGATATTTTCTCCGCCTCCTCCGCGGTGCAATTTATAACGTATAGCGTCTGGTCCGGGGATGTGCGCAGTCCCACGTGCGACATGTCCTTTATCGTATCGTATATCTCTCCCAGCTTGGACGGTGCAGGGTCCCCTCCGATGGGATGGTACGAGATGTAATATAGCCCGTCCTGTTTCTGGGGGCGTATCCTCTTCCCCTCCGCGGTGCCGCATCCCTTCTTGTCCGCGGATACGTCGTAAACGGCGATGTCCATCCCGCCTTCCGCCAGAGCGGCGTCCAGCTCCGTTCTGTACGCCTCCATGTATCCGTCCCTTCCGAGGGTTTCTTGGATGAAACGCGTTCTGGCCCTCGCCCTGTTATCGTAATCGCCGTGCTTCACGAATATTTCGACCATCGC
>ENA-UOOK01000839-UOOK01000839.1-fermentation-metagenome-genome-assembly--contig:-NODE-839-length-41249-cov-10.209278_pt1 | contig 41249 bp, 29 predicted proteins | sample MGYA00245777_ERZ724023 | MGnify/ENA primary metagenome ERZ724023 (study PRJEB28704, sample SAMN03018312) | fermentation metagenome | biome: anthropogenic terrestrial biome; feature: soil; material...
TTGATTTACTGTAGCAGCGACTTAAATGCCTATTTTTATCAGCTTTACTTATTTTAAAAAAATAGGCATTTTGGAGCAGCGGAAGTCAATCAACATATCCTGTTTAGAAATCAACAGTTACTTAAAACATAGCCAATAACATGGTAAATAGTTAAAAAGGAAAAAGTATTATTTAATTGATAGTACTTTTTCCTTTTTTATTTAACTAATCAGAATCTTTCAAAAAAGATGCGTTTTCGTGTTGACACTAACACTTTATGATACTATAATAATTATATAACAATGAAACGGGTTTCAAAGACAAATCAAACACCTAAAATTAAACATTGACTGATGGTGGAGGGAAAAAAATTATGGAAAAAAGAAATGTAACTGTTTATGATATAGCAAAGGAAGCAAATGTTTCTCCTGCCACTGTTTCGAGGGTATTAACGGGGAATGCACGTGTAAGTGAAGAAAAGAGAAAAAGTGTTGAAGAAATAATAGAAAAATACAATTTTCAGCCTAATGCAATAGCACGAAGCCTTTTTAAAAAGCAAACGAAAATTATAGGGTTTGTCTTACCTGATATAACGAATCCGTTTTTCTCAACAGTTTACCTTGGAATAGAAAAGTATGCAGTAAATGCTGGCTATACAATGATGCTGTGTGACTCTATGAGCAGCCATGAATTAGAATTTACTCACCTTAGGACTTTAGCTGAAAAGCAGGTGGATGCTATAGTTTTTATGGGTGGCAGGGTAAATGAAGTAAAGACAAATCCCAAATATGCTGATGAGATGAATCAAATTTTAGCAAGAACACCTATAGTAATAGTTAATGGTAAGATGACTGGTGTAGATTGCTATAAAATTGTTACAGATGAGGAAAAAGGAATAGCCCAACTAGTAGACTATTTAGTGTCCTTAGGGCATAGAGAAATAGGAATACTTGGTGGAACGTCTAATGTTACAGCTACAAAAATTAAGCATGAAGCATTTGCTAAAGCACTTTCGAAACATAAAATAGAGGTAAATAAACGTTGGATTATAACTAAAGGCTTTTCTATGGAAAGTGGTTATGAATGTATGAGGAGATTACTTATGATGAAGGAAAGGCCAACAGCGGTACTTACAATAAGTGATTTTGTTGCCATAGGAGCTATAAGAGCAGCTAAAGAAGCAGGACTTAGGGTCCCTCAAGACATTTCAATAACAGGATTTGATGGAACATATATATCCGAAATTATAGATCCGCATCTAACCACGGTAAGCCAGAATTATAATGCCATAGGCAAAGCCATAATTGAAACCATTGATGAAATTGTAGATGGCAAAATGCCTCAAAAGGAGAAGATTATTGATACAAGCCTTATAGTAAGGGATTCATGTTGTGAAAGAACTACTTAGAAAGTATTTTTTTTAAAACAATTGTTGAAAGCGGTTTCTTGATCTAATGGGCGAACGCTTGAATGAATGATGAAGCTTACAGGAGGTACAAAAATATAATGCCTTATAAAACATAATTTAAAATATGGCTGTAAAGATGTTAAGGACAAGTTTTAAAAGTTATGAATAACAATTAAAACTTTAATGAAAGGGGAATATTGATGAAGGCTAAGGCTAAAAAGAAAGATGGGTTTTTACATGAGCTATCTAAGAACAAAACTTTGTTCTTAATGATACTTCCAGTGCTAGTATATTTTTTCGTATTTTCCTATTTGCCAATGGTTGGTGTGTATTATGCTTTTACTAATTTTAACTTTAAGGATGGACTGTTTGGAAGCCCATTTGTAGGACTTAAAAATTTTGAATTTTTATTTAGGGGCGGAAAAGATGCCATAATATGGTCCTTAACTAAAAATACTGTACTTTATAACCTGGCATTTATATTAATCGGGAATGTACTTCAAATTTTAGTAGCAATAATATTAAGTGAGTTAACTAGTAAAATATTTAAAAAAGTATCACAGTCTATTATGTTTTTACCGTACTTTATATCCTACGTTATTATAGGTGTATTTATTTACAACATATTCAATTACGAGGTTGGTTTAGCAAATGGAATGCTAAAGAGCCTAGGGAAGACACCAGTTGACTTCTATGGTAAGCCTGAAGTATGGAAGTATATAATAGTTTCAGCTAACCTATGGAAGAATCTCGGGTATGGTGTTGTAATATACTTGGCGGCAATAACAAGCATAGACAAATCAGTTTACGAGGCCGCTGATATTGATGGCGCAAATATATGGAAAAGAATAAGATATATTACTTTGCCTCTTTTAAAACCAACATTTGTATTATTGTTGTTATTTAGCTTAGGGGGAATATTAAAAGGACAGTTTGACTTGTTCTATCAGATAGTAGGAAGAAATGGTAATCTGTATGCTGCAACAGATATAATAGATACTTATGTATACCGTACACTAACTATAAACTTTGATGTAGGGCTTGGAACTGCAGCAGGATTGTATCAGTCTTTCTTTGGAATGATGATTGTGCTTACAGTAAACTTCATTGTGAAGAAAATTGATCCAGATTATGCTTTATTCTAAAAGGGGTGTTTATTATATGAAAATAAAGCAACCAGTAGCAACTAAGGTTTTTAATATAATAGGATATGTGTTAATAACTATAATTACAATATTTTGTCTGCTGCCATTTATTATGGTTGTATCAGGTTCATTAACTAATGAGGAATATATTATTATGCATGGATACAGCTTATGGCCTAAGGACTTTTCGACACAGGCTTACAAAACAATATTTACGTATCCAAAACAGATATTAACAGCTTATGGGGTAACTATAATGGTTACTATTATAGGAACTGCCTTAGGATTATTCCTAATATCCATGGGTGCATATGTGCTCAATAGAAAAGACTTTAAGTACAGAAATGGTATGTCATTTTATATATACTTTACCACGTTATTCGGTGGAGGACTTATTCCATGGTATATATTGATGACTAAGTATCTTCATTTAAAGGACACGTACCTTGTACTTATATTACCTTTATTGATGACTCCGTTTTTAATAATATTAATGAGGAACTTCTTTAAGTCAATCCCAGATTCAATTGTGGAATCTGCAAAGATAGATGGAGCTGGAGACTTTACAATATATGCAAAGTTAATAATGCCTCTTTCAAAGTCAGCTCTTGCTACAATAGGACTATTCCTTGCACTTGCATATTGGAACGATTGGTTTATATCTTCTATATATATAGATACTCCAAGTAAGTACACCTTGCAGTATTTGCTATACAAGATATTACAAGATGCAGAATTTTTGAAGTCAAATGCAGCATCTAATGTAACTAGCTCGATTCAAATACCTACAGAAACTCTTAAGCTAGCTACGGCTGTAGTTGCAACAGGGCCTGTTATATTGTTCTATCCGTTTGTACAGAAGTACTTTGTAGATGGGCTTATTGTTGGAGCAGTAAAGGGTTAATTCAAATTAGTTTACGGTTTGTGTTATATGTATATAGCCTTAAAGCTGAGCTTTCAAGGTTTATATAAACTAAAAACAGGGGGGATATTTAATGAAAAAGAGTATTAAAAGACTTGCTTGTTTAGCTGTAGCTGTTATGATGAGCTTTACTTTACTTGCCTGTGGCAAGACGGAAGAACCTAGTGGTGACGGTGGCAGCAAAGAACCATCTAAATTAGATAAGGTTCAACTAAATGTTTATGTTATGGGAGAATCACCTAAGGAAGACATAATGACAAAGTTTTATGAGGAACTTGATAAGCTTACATTAAGGGATATGAATGCAACTGTAAGATTTAAGTTCTCAACTTGGGCAGATTGGCAAAGTAAGTACAATTTAATGTTATCTTCAGGTGAAGATGTAGACCTTTGCTATTCAGCTGACTGGACGAACTACCCAACTTATGCTGCAAAGGATGCGTTTATGGCGTTAGACGATTTACTACCAAAATATGCACCAAATATAAATAAGGCAATTAAACCTGAAATATGGGATGGCGTAAAAGTAAAAGGAAAGATATATGGTGTACCTAACCAATATCCTGAATATGTTCAGCATGGTGTTAGTTACAGAGAAGACTTAAGGAAAAAATATAATTGCGCTGAAATTAAAGATGTAGATACACTCGGAAAATATATTGAAACTGTAATGGCTAATGAGCCAACCATGAAAAATGGAATTGTAGAACCACAAGCTATGCAAAAATTCTTTGTTGCTACAACTAAGTATCAATATGTTGATTCTCAGGATCCATATGGAATGTGTAAGGGATTAGTAGTTGATCCTAATGATTTAACAAATACAGTAGTATATTATGGGCTTCCAGAATATAAGGAAATGGCTAAGTTGATGAAGACTTGGGCTGACAAAGGTTTCTGGTCAAAGAGTGTACTTTCAACTAAGGAAGATAATGCTGTAACTTTTGAATCAGGAAAGAGCCCAGTTAGATTCGAGTCTCTTCCAATGAAGACTAAAGAGTCATCAGAGAAAATTAAACTAAAGCACCCAGATTGGGAAGTTGGATATTTTGCTTATAATGAGATGAATGGAATTATTTATCCGTGCAGAGCAAACCATAACGTAATGGCAGTACCTAGAGGTGCTAAGAATCCTGAAAGGGCTTTAATGTTCCTTGATAAACTCCAAAGCGACCAAGAGTACTTTGACCTTTGTACTTACGGTGTAAAGGGATTAAATTATAATCTAACTGATGATGGAAAGCTTGATTATTCAAAGATTGATAGAGAAAAGTGTAACTTTGATATTGCACCATGGGCGTGGAGAACTGAGGAGTTCTTTAGAAAAGGTGTAGACGACTGGAATAAATGGGAATCAACTGTAAGTGAGTTAAAAGGTAAAAGTAAGCAAGATCCACTCGATGGATTTGTATTTGATACTGCAAACGTGCAGGCAGAGGTAGCAGCTGTTGCACAGGTTGAAGAACAGTATGCAAGACCACTTGAGTCAGGCCTAGTTGGAAATGTAGATACTGCATATGACACATTAATGAAAAAGTTAAGGGACGCAGGAATTGATAAAGTTAAAGCTGAAGTTGATAAGCAATTAAAGGAATTTGTTGAGAATAAAAAATAATTAACTGATTGTAGATGAGGTTTAGGTTTAGACTTGAAAGTAATTCTAAATCTAAACCTTATAAAATTAATAGACATTAAACATTTGTTTAGTATTATGCTGCTGGAGGGTTATGATTATATGGATCAGAATATTACTTATGATAGAAAGAGCTTTTTTATAAATGGAGAAAGGGTTTTTATAAATAGTGCCTCCATACATTATTTTCGTATGCCAAAGGAAGAATGGAGAGAAACCCTCATAAAGGCAAAACTTTCAGGAATAAACTGTATAGATACGTACCTTGCATGGAATATACATGAACCTGAGGAAGGAAAGTGGGACTTTTCAGGAGATAAAGACTATGATGCCTTCCTAAAGCTTTGCAAAGAACTTGGACTATGGACTATTGTAAGGCCTGGGCCATTTATCTGTGCAGAGTGGGACTTTGGAGGATTTCCATATTGGCTTATAAATAAGGTTGGAATAAAGTTTAGAGATTATAATGAAGTATATTTAAAATATGTAGATCTATATTTTGATAAGGTTGTGCCTATAATTGCACAAAATCAAATTACCTCTGGTGGCTCTGTAATAATGGTTCAGGTTGAAAATGAATATGATAATCTGGTACCGAAATCAACACCAGAGAAAGAAATGTATTTAAATCATTTAAGAGATGGACTCATAAGTAGAGGAATAGATGTACAATTAATTTGCTGCAATGGATTTATAGATGGTACAGTATCATGCATAAACTTTTGGTCTGGGGCAGATAAGTATTCAAAAATGTTAAAAGAGAAGCAGCCTGATGCCCCTTTATTTAACACTGAATTTTGGACTGGATGGTTTGAAAACTGGGGGGCTAATAAAGCAACTCAAAAAACTCCTGAACTTTTGGAAAAAAGAACAATGGAGATGGTAAGGGCAGGATATAAGGGGATTAATCAGTATATGTTCTTTGGCGGTACAAACTTTGGAAGCTTTGGAGGCAGGACAGTAAATAATAGTGATATATATATGGTAACCTCTTATGATTATGATGCACCCCTAAATGAGTATTGCTGCATTACACCAAAGTATTATGTAACTAAAAGGGTAAACTATTTTATAAATACAGTAGCTAGGTTTTTAATAGAAGCAAAGGAAGTAGAAGGTAATATAAGGGCATCTAGTAACTGCATCGTGAGGGAGAGAATATATAAAGACGAAAAGATGTATTTTATAGAAAGCAAAAGCGATGAAAGGGAAACTAATACTTTTACTATAGAAGATGGAAGAAGCTTTGAGGCTACAGTTAAGCCTAATCAGATAGTTCCAGTAGTGGTAGACTATAGGCTTAACCCTGATATTGTAATGACATATAACTCATTTTTTTCATTCTATGAGGGCATAGACGGAGCTGATACCTTAGTAGTATATAGTGATAATGGGCAGCGTTCTAAGTTAAATCTTGTTTTTAATGAACCAGTAATATATAATGATGAACTTTCAATAGCTTATAAAATAGGTGAGGATCATAAGACTATAGAGTTTGACCTCTGCCATTTTAATGAATTACAAGAAGTAAATTTAAAGTATGCCCATAAGTTATTAAGGATAATTATTTTAAATACAGAAGGTATGGATAAGACATGGTTTATAAATAGCAATGACGATAAATACCTTGTAATAGGCTGCGATGAATTAGTATTAGATTCACAAAGCAAAATTAAATTGAAAGTAACTAAAGAAGATACACTAGTTAGAATTTATGGAACAAGAGGGAAAGACATTAATACTATAATTGATACTTCATCAAATGAAGTTAAAGTTAGTGGCGGGCAAGTACCTTTAAAGATGCTTGTAGATGGTGAATATAATGCACCTAAATTGCCTTCGTTAAAAGATTGGTATTTGTGCCCTGAAAGCGAAAGTCTGGATGCTTCAAATACTAAATGTGAAGCGCATCCTAAAGGCTTTGCTGAGTTTGGAAAGGATTATGGATACCTATTATATACTACAGAAATTAATAGTAATGAGGAAAGAGAAACAACTGTTGTAATACCAAACATTCAAGATACTGCAAGAGTATATTTAAATGGTGAAGAAGTAGAGCTGCTAAGGGATGTTGTTACTGCTTCATTAAAAATTAAATTAAATTTGGGAATTAACAAAGTTCAATTTTTGGTCCAAAATATGGGTAGATATAATTACTCACATTTTCTGGGCGAAGAAAAGGGAATTTTTGATACTATATATCTAGATGGTAAGTCTCAGGATATGAGACAAGGTTGGATGCTGCCAAATGGCAAAATAGTTAATCTAGATGAGGTCTTAGATGTGAAAGATAATACTATAATGGTCAAAAAATTTTACAATGATGGCTTTGACAGAGCTATGCTTACTGGCGCAATAAGCGAAAACATATGGATTAACGGAAAAAAGGTAGATATGGGTGATTATCAAGAGGGATGGCATTTCATATCTATAGACATATCACCATATTTGCATAAAGGCTTAAATAGAATTGAGATGAAATATTACAGGTCTGAGATGTGCAGGCTTGAATTGAGCCTTTATAATTCTAATAAGAATGTGGATAATTGGAGTATTGGTGAATTTGTAGATTATGATAGTGAAAAGCATTGGAAATTAGTTCAAAAGGAAAACATGAGTAAATATAGAAAGCATCCTACATGGTATAAATGTGCATTTAAGAGGCCTGAAGTACCAGAGAATATGAATTTAAAATTAAAGCTTAGAATGACTGGTATGGGAAAAGGGTTTATATTCCTAAATGGCATAAATGTAGGGAGGATGTGGCAGATAGGGCCTCAGGAAGATTATAAGCTTCCAATGCCATGGCTTAAGGATGAAAATGAACTAGTAATATTTGATGAGGAAGGCAGAAACCCTGATAAAGTAAGACTCCTATGGGAGGATAGTTCACGGGGAATATGGATATGAACTTGTAAAAAATGTAGTACTAAAATATTGAAGGTGGAGGTATAGAGTATGAAAGATGTATGCCCATTTGGAGAAAATGGAAATTGGTATAAAGGAAATTTGCATAGCCATTCTAATGTATCGGACGGTAAACTTAAGCCTGAGGAATCAGTTGACCTCTACAAAAGTAATGGATATTCCTTTCTTGCTTTCAGTGAGCATGAAGTGTTTACTAATTGGAGCAAATTTAATACAAAGGACTTTTTAATTATTCCTGCCATTGAAAGAGGAATATACCCTAGATCGTCAAAGTGTTTTCATATTCATGGAATTCAGGGGTCCAAGGCCTTTAGAGAAAACTCGAGCAAAAAATGCCTTGAGCATATGGATCGAACAATACCACCTGAATTTAAAGGTAAAGAAACTGTACAAACAGTAATAAATGAATTAAGAGATTCAGGCAATTTGGTTATGTTCAATCATCCAAACTGGTCATTTAATGAATTAGATGACTTTGTAGACTTAGAAGGATACTTTGCACTTGAAATATTTAATTATGGCTGTGAAGTTGAAGAAAGAAATGGCCTATCCACTGTTTATTGGGATTCGCTTCTTAGAAGAGGTAAAAGAGTATGGGGAATAGCTACAGATGATAATCATAATAGCAATAAATTTGGAGAAGCGAAACCTTCATGGGATTCCTTAGGAGGGTGGGTATGCCTAAAAAGCAAAGAGCTTACACAGGATGCTATAGCTGATGCACTTTTAGAAGGCAGATTCTATTCCTCATCAGGCCCTGAAATATATGATTACGGTGTAAAGAACGGCAAAGTATTTGTCAAATGTTCACCAGTTGAAAAGATTTACTTTATAACTGAATCACATGCAAACAGCAGAATGAATAGTGAGGGAAAGACTATTTCAAGTTCCACTTATGAGATTATAGGCAGAGAAAATTATATAAGGGTGGAATGTGTGGACAAGTATGGAAAGATAGCTTGGACTAACCCTATTTTTATAGAGTAAAAAGTATTTAGAGGAAGACGAGGGGAACATATGAAAAATACTGTAACGATTAATTCTAATGGGATAAGTATAGATGGAAAACCTCAAATAGTATTATGCAGTTCATTATTTTATTTTAGAATTCCAAGGTGTATGTGGCGTGATAGATTACAAAAGGTAAAAAAAGCAGGCTACAATTGCATTGATGTATATTTCCCATGGAACTTTCATGAACTTAGAGAAGGGGAGTGGGACTTTTCGGGCGAAAGGGAAGTAAGAGAATATTTAAAAATGGCTGCAGAAGAAAAGTTATGGATAGTGGCAAGGCCAGGCCCATATATATGTTCTGAATGGGACGGGGGATCTCTTCCAGCATACCTTTTTACAAAGGAAGGTATAAAGATAAGGGACTATAATCCCATTTATTTAAAATATGTAAGAGAGTGGTATAGCCGTATAATCCCTATTATATCTGAATTTCAATATGGAAATGGTGGAACTGTTATAGCTGTACAAGTAGAAAATGAACTGGATTTTTATGATTGTTCAAACGTGGATAAATATATGGCAAGCCTTAGGGATATGGCAATTGAATATGGCATTGATGTTCCAATTATAGCCTGTGCTGGTGAGGGAGATATAGTTAGGGCAGGAGGGACTGTAGATGGCATAGTACCAGCTCTAAATCTATACCCTAATATTGATGATTATGAATTTGAAGACAAACTGCAGCACTATTATAAAGAACTTAATAAATTAGGTTATCCTTTATGTGTTACTGAAACTCACAGGATGCACTTTGTATTAAGATACCTTTTATGCAGTGGTGTTAAGCTTCTAGGTCCGTATAATCAGGTAGGAGGAATGGACTTTGGGTTCACACCTGCAATTAATAATTGGGGAAAACCACTTTCATTTTTGACACATGATTATGGCTTTGGAGGCATGGTAACACCACATGGAAAGCTTACTGATGAGTATTATGAGGGAAGGCTTTTGAGTGGCTTTATAAATTCACTTGGAGAGACTTTAGCAGCAGCTAAGCCTGAGTTTGACCATGAATTTGAGGTCAAAGGTAATATGAAATTAGGCAAAGATGGTGTATCAGTATTAAGGCTTAAAGATGGAGGCTATGTCCTCGGAATAATAAATATGGATGATAAAGCTAGAGAAATGGAAATATACCGTGGTGGAAATAAAATTTCTAGTAATACATCCATAAAAGTGGATAAACAGCGGTGTCTTATGGCTTTGGTTGATTTACCTCTTAAACATTGGGGCATAGATGGCAGCATTAATTATAGCTCTGCGGAACTTTTCACAGTTAATAAGTATGATAGTGATGGTGGCAGTAATAGTGCCACAATGATGGTATTTTATACAGATTATGATGCTGAAATATCTTTAAAGTTTGGTGAAAGGGTATCCATTATTTGTGAGAATATGGATTACAGCTGCGGTAATGGGAATGCAGTATTCTGTTTTAAAGGCAGCAGCAGAGCAAAGGCTGTTATTACGTTAAAAGATGGTAGCAGACTGATACTTTCAGTATGTTCTAGGGAAGATGCGACTAAGGTTATGGATATAACCTCTAATGGGGATATTATTTTGGAAAGTGATGGACATGCTAAAATTGTAGATTGTAAATGTAAAGTACCAAAGATTGATTGGCAGTGGAATGTACTTGAGAAATCAGGACATAACATTGTCAGCTCAAAGATAGATTTAGATTCAAAACCAAAATATATGGAACAGGAAGGCTTCTATAGGGGCTTTGCATGGTATGGTGCTGAGGCATCTATAGATGCCACTGTGAAGGGGTATGTAATTCACAATGCCTCTGATATTATTTCGTTATATGTTGATGACAGGTATTTAGGTACAGCTATTCCTGGAGGGAATTGTTCTTTTATAAAAGAAAACAACCCTGTAGAAAAGGAAAGTATGGGCATTAAGCTGCGTACTGAAATTTGGGGCCATTGCAATTTTGATGATTCTAGATTACCTTCGCTGAGAATTGATTCTCTTAAAGGGATATCTGGAATGACCATAGTAACAAATATAAATAATCTAAATACAAATTGGAGATATTTTAAAGGTGCAGATACTGATTATTGCATAAAGCATGAAAACCCTGAGGACAGTCTAAGGCCAATAATCAATTTTGGTTCATTTAATAATCCTGAGCAGCCTCAGGCGGGATATTATAAAAAGAAGTTTACCGTATCTAAGGAAACTAATTCATGGGTTCTTAATTTAGAAAACTTAAAGTCTAGTGCAAAGGTGTATATAGATGGAAAGTTTATAAAGTCATTAAATGACTTAAACACTTATGTTGTAATTGATGAATATATAAATGCTGGGGAAACTCATGAATTGGCAATATATTTAGAGCAAAGATATACTGGTGAGTCTAAGGATATAAAAGTACTTTTATTAGAAGGCATAAAGCCATGTAAATGGTGGATAAAAGGTGCGGAAGAGAAGGAACTATGGCAAAGTGCTTTGGGGCAGCTCAGAAAAGGTGAAGGTATTAATGCTAATCCATTAATATTAAAAGGCGGCTCTATTGGATGGATAACAGGAAGCTTTGATGCTTTAGATGCTGACTGCAGTTATGCAATGAAGTTTAAAGGTAAAAACTCCAAGCTTACAGTGTTTGCTAATGGACACATGCTTGGACGAGTATGGCTTTATGAAAACAATACAGACTTTGTGCTGGCAGGAGGCAGAACGGATGTACTATATTTGCCTAACTGCTGGCTAAATGAGATGCAAAATGATGTTGCAATTTTGGCGGAAGCACTAAAGGCGGATGAAGATTCGGAGATTGGTGAAGTTGAGTTTGAGTGTGTATGAACATAAGTAGAGATAAGAAGTAAAAAGTAAAAAGTAAAAAGTAAAAGATAATAGGGAATAAGTAATGCTCCTTTTTGGCAATTATGGTGTTTAGGTTTTTGTCAGAGAGGAGCATTACTTTATTTTAATTTATAATTAGCTATTAATTTAATATATCTTTCATTGAATTGACTACATAATGTATGCCTTCGTAGCTAACCCAGAAGTTGGTTACAAAGCGCATTAGGCCATCCTCAACGGGATTTATTTTTATCCCTCTTTTGTAGAATTCATCAACTAGTTTGTAGGTATCATAATTAGTTTTGCTCATATCAAAGAAAACCATGTTTATATGAATATCATCTAAGTTTACTTTTATTCCTGGAATCTTTGCAAGTTCCTCTCCAAGAAGTAAGGCTTTTTTATGATCTTCTTCAAGGTTTGGAATCATCTCTTTAAGTGCAACAAGACCTGCAGCAGCAAGAAAACCTCCCTGCCTTAACCCTCCGCCCATAAGCTTTCTTTTCTTTCTTGCCTTTTCTATAAATTCCTTGCTCCCACAAACCATGGAACCTACAGGTGCACATAGGCCTTTTGATAGACAAAACATAACCGAATCGCAGCATTTTGTGATCTCTTTTGGATCTACTTTAAGATAAGATGCAGCATTGAAAAGCCTTGCCCCATCAAGATGAATAGGAACACCTTTATCTTTTGCAATTGCATGTATTTGTTCCATATTTGAAAGGGGGATAACCCTTCCATTTGAATGAGCATTTTCAATACATATAAGCCCTGTTTTAGGGAAATGTATATCATCTTCTCTTATTTTAGACAATATATCTTGAGGATTCATTTCACCATTTCTACTTTTTACAGACCGCAGCTGAACTCCTGCTATAACGGAGGATGCACCAACTTCATGCATTAATATATGACAATCATCTGAAAGAATGACCTCGCTGCCTCTTTGGCAGTGAGTGAAAAGGGAAAGCTGATTTCCAAATGTACCGCTTGGTACAAAGACGGAAGATTCCATTCCAGCTATATATGCCGCATACTCCTCAAGCTCCTTCATGGTTGGGTCATCTCCATACACATCATCACCAACACTAGCATTATACATTGCATCCCTCATATTCTGCGTTGGGACAGTTACTGTATCGCTTCTTAAATCAATAAAATTCATAATACCATCGCCTCACTTTCTAATTTTAATATACCAGTAAGCCATTATTTGGTAAAGTGTGAATACTAATATTGTAACAATTATTTTAAGATAGTATAATTTCATATAAGAGGAGATAGATTATATGAGAGTATTTGGGCAAAATAGTATTGGTTATGGGGTGGTCTTGTGGAGAAAATAGGGTTAGTACTTGAAGGGGGAGGTATGCGTGGGGTATATACATCGGGTGTTTTAGATTACCTTATGGAAAAGGATTTTTATTTACCTTATATAATTGGAGTCTCAGCGGGAGCTTGTAACGGTGTAGCCTATGTATCAAAGCAGATAGGCAGAAGCAAGGAATCAAGTATAGGATATATAGATGATCCAATGCTTATAAATTATAAAAATCTAATAGATAAAGGATATTTGATAAATATGGATCTATTATTCGATGAGATGCCAAATAAGCTAATACCCTTTGATTATGATGCTTTTTATAAATCTAATCAGGAATTTATAGTAGTTACAACAAATTGTAGAACAGGAAAGCCTGTATATTTTAGAAAAGAGGATTGCAGGGATATTATGATGGTCTGCAGGGCTTCAAGCAGCCTTCCCTTTATTGCTCCCATTATAGAAATAGATGGTGAACCAATGTTAGATGGGGGAATAACGGATTCAATTCCAGTTAGAAAATCAATAGAAGATGGTAATAATAAAAATGTTTTGGTATTGACAAGGCCTGCAGGTTATAGAAAGAAACCTTCTAAGATAAAGCAATTAGTTAAAATAAAATATGAAGAATATCCACATCTTCAAGAAGCCATGATCAATAGGTACAAAATGTATAATGATACATTAGATTATATAGATGAACTTGAGGAAAACGGGGATGTATTTGTTATTAGACCAAGCAGGTTAATTAAGATAAAAAGGATGGAAAAGGGCTGCCAAAAGCTAATCGAGCTTTACAATTTAGGGTATGAAGATGCCAAGGCTTTGTATAATAAAATGCTAAAGTGGGCTCAATAAAAGTAAAGGCTATAGCATGTTTTAATTGATAGAAACATACTATAGCCTGATTGTTTATTGTTCACAAATAGCATTCACTAAATTAATTGTTTTCTTTCATTAAAGAACCCCTTATAGGATAAATAGCATGCTATAAAGGAAGATATGGCTGTTGTAGATAGAAGCATAAATGTAACTACTATCTGATATTTGATGGCCTCAACTGGTGGAGTGCCAGCTAAAATTAATCCTGTCATCATACCAGGGAGGGATACTATCCCTAAGGTTTTTGCACCATCGATTGTTGGAACCATGCCAGTTTTTATAGAATTCCTTATAATTTCAGCTGAAGAAGGTAAAATATCTGCCCCTAGGGAAAGCATTGTTTCAACCTCTTCTCTCTTGTCTTTAAAATTCGCTGCCATCTGCCTATAGCAAAGCCCTAGTGATATCATTGCATTGCTAATAACCATTCCACCAACTGGAATGATTTGATAAGCATTGTATTTAATAGCCCCTGAAAATACTAATATAGATAAGGTTGCTATTGTTCCAATAGATATTGAAATGAAAGATATCAATAAACCATTTTTTATTTCCTTACCTCTTTTTGAAGCATTTAAAGACGCATTAAAGATCATAAATAGCAGCAATAGGGTTGTAAAAATAGGGTTTTCAAGACCAAATATATAATTCAAAAAATATCCTACTATAGTTAATTGAATCACTGCTCTAATTGTACTAATTAATATTTCTTTCTCTAGCTTTAGCTTTTGAAAATAGGAAAAGCAAAGAGATACAAGCACTAGAGATGAAGAAATCAAAATAGAATATATATTCATTGTAGCACCATTATTCATGCTATCACCTCCAAGGATTTTATTTTTCCAGTATCTATGGTAAGTACTTTATTTGCATACTTCCTGCTTTGCTCTATATTATGGGTAACCCATAGTATTGTTGTACCCTTTTCATTTAAAGAATTAATAACGCTTTCAACTACTAAGGTATTGTCTACATCCAAAGCTGAAGTTACTTCATCAAGTAAAAGAACTTCAGGATTAAACAACAAAGATCTTATAAGCGCAATTCTTTGCTTTTCACCACCAGATAGATTTAAAACTTCTTTTTCCAAATAGTCTTCATTAAGATTAAACATAGAAAAAAGTTTATTAACTCTATCTAAATCAATTTTTTTACCCCTTATGGAATATGCAAAGCTTATATTGTCCATAACCGTATCTCCAAATAGATAAGGCGTTTGAAAACAATATGCTATATTCTTCCTAAGCTCAATTGGATCATAGTCTGAAAAGTATTTATCTTTATATTTTATATATCCATCAGTCGGAGTTATAAGGTCTGAGCATAATTTTAGGAATGTACTCTTACCACTTCCAGAATGTCCTACTATGGATATAAAATCTCCTAAGTCTATTTCTATAGATATATTTTCTAATATATTTTTTTCATTATGAGTATAAGATACATCTTTAAATTCTAGTATAGCCATTAAATTCCCCCTTACATAAATTTATAATTACAATAATATGATTTTATAATTTTAAATAGGTAGATACATAAGCAGTGCCCCTAATATATTTAGCATACAAAAGTATGTACCAATATATTATAATAACACACTTTTTACAGTATATACGAATGTTCAGAATAGTGTTGACATGCTAAAATTAACCATGTAGAATAGAACCATAGTGATATGAAATGGGTTTCAAAAATCCATTTTAAAACAATAAATAGGTAAAATAAATAATACTTTTAGATATAACACATCTATCTTCTCCTGCTTTTATGGAAACAGGAAAAATATACACTTACTTTATAAAATTTAATAAACATATCCAGTTTAAAAATCAGCAGTTACTTAAAACATAGCCTAAAAAATAAGTGAATGGTAAGTACATAAGTATTTTTTTCAGCATAGTGAAACCGGTTTCACTAATGATATTAATTTAAAAAATGCAAAAGAGAAGCAATGTATAAGTGCATTGTGTAGATAATTAAATGGAAGGAGGTTTTAAGCAGCGGCAAACAAATTAAAAAAAATACTAGATTGTAGGCATAAACTATTAATAGAAAAGGAGAGTAGCTATATGAAAACTGTCAATAGGAAGGTAAGTATTTTACTTATCCTCACATTCTTTATGTCTACTTGCTTAAATTTGGCCATTCCTGCTAAAGCAAGCGGAAGTGTGGATAATGTGCATATTGACCCTGCAGCATGTAAGCAAAAATTTGAGGGCTGGGGCACGTCTCTTTGCTGGTGGGCAAATGTGATTGGAGGGTGGTCCAATACAAATAAAAACAAAATAATGGATCTTCTATATGATGAAGAAAAAGGACTAGGGTTTAATATTGCAAGATATAATATAGGCGGCGGAGAAAATCCCGAGCATGATCATATGCGCACAGGGGGACAGATTGAAGGATTCAAACCTTCACCAGATACTTGGAATTGGGAAGCAGACCAAAATCAGAGGTGGGTTCTTCAGGCAGCAAAAGAAAGAGGGGCAAATATTCTTGAGGCATTTTCTAATTCACCACCATATTGGATGACTAAAAGTGGCTGCACCGCAGGCAAGGGAGCAAAGCCAATATTTGGAGTTAATAATCTAAAGGATGATTCTTATGAGGACTTTGCAGATTATCTTACAGAGGTTGTTAAACATTTTAAAGATGAATGGGGAATTGAATTTAGAACGCTTTCCCCTATAAATGAACCTATATCTCCAGCTTGGTGCTATGAAGGGGGACAAGAGGGCTGCCATTGGGATAGGGATAAGCAAAACTTTATAATTAAGGAAGTGGGCAAAAAAATAGCTCAAAAAGGTATTGAAACCACTGTAAGTGGGCCTGAAGAAAATACTATTAATCAAAACATTGATTCTTATGGTAGTTATGACAGTGAAGCAAAAGGGTATATATCTCAAATAAACGCCCATACTTATGCAGGAGATAAAAGAAGAGAATTATTAAATGCTGCAAAAACAGATGGCAAAAGGCTTTGGATGTCTGAATATGGCTGCGGCGGTGACTGGAGAGAGCAAGGTTCCCATGATCATAATGAAATGAAGTGGGCGCTTAGACTTTCAGAAACCATAACAAAGGATTTAGGTGAGATGGAATCTGGTGCATGGATATACTGGCAGGCTGTTGAAGGCGAAGAAGGTGCTGTAGAGGGCAAACATGGCTGGGGATTAATTCATGCTACATTTACTCAAGGCCAAGAAGATTATTGGATGACAAAACAGTATTATGCCATGGGCAATTACAGCAAGTTTATAAGACCAGGTTATACAATAATAGATACAAACAACCCAAATGTACTAGCAGCCTATGATAAAGATGGTGGTAACCTTGTATTTGTTGTAACTAATAATTCTTCAAAAGAAGTTACACATACATTTGATATTTCAGATTTTAATAATACAGACAGCGTAGCAAAGGTTTACAGAACTTCTCAATCTGAAAATCTTGATAATATTTCAGATGTGGAAATAAAAGATAACACCCTTATAGCTAAAGAGACGCCTTACTCTGTAACAACATATGTAATAAATAATGCTGTATATGATGATAGGCTTATAAAGGTAAATGACACCCAAATTGGAATCGGATTAAATGAATTTAACTATTCAGGAAATTGGAAGTATGGAAGCCAAAAAGGAACATATTTAAATGACAATCACTGGTCAGATAAATCAAATGATTCTTATACAATTAAATTTAATGGTACACAGGCTAAGGTATACGGCTCACAGTATATTTCCCACGGAATAGTAGCATTTTCAATAGACGATGGCCCTGAAATAGAGTATGATTCATATTCCGGAACAAGAAAAGATAATGTTTTAATGTATACAAGCCCAGTTCTGCCTCTTGGGGAACATACATTAAAGGTAAGAGTTACAGGGAAGAAGGGGCCTGTATCTACTGGATGTACGGTAACAGCAGATAAGGTGGAAATAATTAATTATGTTTCTTCTGAAGATAATGATATAGCAGTAGGCAAACCAGTTACTTGTTCTAGCGAACAAGCATGGAAAGGAAATGGTTCCCATAATGGAAATGACGGAAACTTATCTACTAAATGGTGTGCAGAGAACACTAATCCAGGCAATTGGTGGAAAGTAGATTTAGGAGGCTTATACAGCATAACAGGTTCACAGGTTATGTGGGAGTTTGATCAAAGACTATATAAATATAAAATTGAAGTGTCAGCGGACAACACATATTGGATAACTGCTGTAGATAAAACGGGGAATACTGAGTTATCACAAGTTCAGAAAGACAGTTTCAATATGGACAATGTAAGATATGTGAGGATTACTATTACGGGAACAGAAAAAAGGTGTTGGCCAAGCTTTTATGATTTTAAAGTGTTTGGAAATGCTAAAGATACCACTAATCCAAATATTCCTCCTAATAAGCTAGAATTAAACTTTAATACAAACTGGCTTTATTGCAACATGGATATACCTAATGGGCAAGATATAGATCTTGATGAGACAAGGTTTGAGGGGGTTTGTCTTCCCCATACTAATGCAACTTTAGAGGATCATCAAAATATTGATATATCCCAGAACCAATTTGTATCATGGTATAGGAGACATTTTATTTTGCCAGATGAATATAAAGGAAGAAAGGTTTTTGTTGACTTTGAAGGGGTTGGAACTATCGCCCAAGTTTATGTAAATGGAAAATTTGTAGGAGAGCATAAAGGCGCTTATACACCATTTAAACTTGATATTACTTCCTATGCCAATTTTGGAGATAAAGAAAATGTAATTGCAGTTAGGGTTGATTCAACAGAAAGAAAGGACATCCCTCCAGAGGCTGGGACGATTGACTATTTTTTATTTGGCGGAATATCAAGGGATGTTAAAATGATCCTAACTGATACTTTATATTCGGAAGGGGTGTTTTTAACTACTCCAATAATCAGTAAGGACAAGGCGGTAGTTAAGGCTAGAACAAATGTTGTAAATGATAGTAAAGATAAAAAATCATTTAAATTGGTAACAAATGTAGTAGATAAAAATAATAAAGTAGTTGCCAAAGTTTCAAATACCGAAACTATAGATGCCAACTCAAGCAAAGAAATTGATCAGTTTACTACAGAAATAAAGAATCCTAATCTGTGGCATCCAGACAATCCAAATTTATATAAAGTATATACACAAATTATAGATGAGAATGGAATAGTAGATCAAAACATTACAAAGATAGGACTTAGATGGTTTGAATTTAATAAAAATAATGGTAAGTTTTATATTAACGGTGAGCCTATGAAACTTATAGGACTAAATAGGCATGAGACATATCCCTATATAGGGAGAGCTGCACCAAATAGGCTTCAAGCAAGAGATGCCGATATATTAAAGTTTGAGATGGGATGCAATGCGGTAAGAAGCTCCCACTATCCTCCTGATACAGAGTTCCTCAACAGATGTGACGAGATTGGACTTCTTGCTATTGAAGAAATACCGGGCTGGCAAAACATTGGAGACTCAGCTTGGCAAGATATTGCTATTAATAATGTAGAAGAGATGATTATGAGGGATAGAAATCATCCAAGTATAATTGCCTGGGGTGTTAGAATTAATGAATCCATAGATAATCATGACTTTTACACAAAGACAAATAATAAAGCAAGGTCATTAGACGGTACAAGACCAACTATAGGGGTGAGATTTACTGCCAACTATTATAGCGAGTTTTTAGAGGATGTATTTGGATTTAACGATTTTACAGGAGGAATAAAGAAACCTAGACAACTTCCATGGCTTGTCACAGAATATGAAGGACATATGTATCCCGTAAAATCCTTTGATAAAGAAGAAAGGCTTGTAAATCAAGTACTAAGACATGCTAAAGTACAAAATGAATCCTTTGCAAGGGAAGATGTTGCAGGCGCATTAGGATGGTGTGGATTTGATTATAATACCCCACTTAGTGATAATCAGGTACGCTATCATGGAGCATATGATATGTTTAGGATGCCTAAGTTTGTAACTAGCGTATATAGGTCACAGCAGGATCCTGAAAACTATGAACCAATGGTATTTATAGCTAACTATTGGAAAAAAGATTCACCAAAGGATGTAACAATAGCAAGCAACTGTGAAGAAGTTGAGTTGTTTGTAAATGGGGTTTCTAAAGGGATTGCAAAGCCTAACTTATATACATCACTTCCTCATCCTCTGTTTCAATTTAAAAATATATACTATGAGCCTGGAGAGATTAGGGCTGAAGGAAGAATAGGCGGGCGTGTTGTAGCAAGCCATGTCCGTCATACGCCAGGGGAGCCTGTAAAACTTGTATTATCAACTAAAGATCCATCAATAACTGCTGATGGAAGCGATATGACAATGATAAATGTATCTGCTGTAGACTCATATGGACAGATAGTTCCTCTTGCAGGCAATAAAGTAAAATTTAATATAATAGGGTCTGGAAAGTTTATAGGAGAAAATGTATTTCAACTTGAAGATGGAAAAGGCGGTTTCTTTGTACAATCTAAGCTAGGGCAAGCTGGTGTTGTAAGGTGCACTGCATCATCAGAAGGCCTTGAAGACGCTGTACTGGATATTTCTATAGAAGATATGAATGATATGGTAGTTCCAGCTATCCCAAGAAAGCCTGATGCAAAGCCAGTTGCTGGAGAGAATGTTGCTTTAAATAGACCTGCTTTCTCAGACAGCAATGAATTTGGGAAAGGAAATGGATCCTTTAGGGCTAATGATGGGGACGAGAATACAAGGTGGTGCGCTAATGATAGCAAACCTAACCATTATATCATGATAGATCTTGGAAGATCAGTTAATATATCATCTACAGAAGTAACATGGGAAAAAGACGGCAAGGCATACGGATACACTATTGAAGCATCTGAGGATGGCAACAACTGGACGACTATAGTTGATAAAAGAAATAACGGAAGTAAAATGAAGGTACAAAAAGATAGTTTTGAAGCATTGAATGCAAGATATATAAAGATAAATATAACGAAACTTCCATTAAGTACTTGGGCAAGCATAAGAGAATTTAAAGTATTTGCTGCTGATAATTAAATAAGTAGGGCTGCTTTTAGCAGTCCTACTTATTTAATTAATACCCAAAACTATTTTTTTTATAGTTTCAACAACACCATTGTCTCTATTGCTTTTAGCAATAAAATTAGCATGGCTTTTTACTTCATCAGGTGCATTTTCCATTGCATAGCTGAAATGTGCATTTTTAAGCATCTCCACGTCATTAAAATAATCTCCAAATACCATGGTTTCATCCTTTTTAATGCCGAGCTTTTCTTGTATAAGCTTTAAAGCATTGCCTTTATTTGCATCTTTATTGTATAAATCAAGCCAAAACTCACCAGATATTACAACTTGTAGCCTGTCCTTCCATCTAGGATAAAAAAACTCCTCATAAACCCTTTTAATACCACTTAAATCTAATATACCTATTTTTAGTATAGGGTCTTTAATTTGGCTAAAATCATCTATAATTTTATAGCTTACATAGTATTTTTTAACCTCATCTACAAGATAATCTTTATTGTTGCTTATATATGCACAGTCTTTTGAACACAATACTAGGCAAACATATGGAATCTTTTTTGCATCTTCTATTATCTCTGCTATGTATTCGTCCTTTATTGGATTTGAATACAGCTCTTTTCCTTTATATAGCACAAGAGTACCATTTTCAGCTATATATACAAGTTGATCCTTAAAGTTTCCAAAATCCCTGTATAAGGTGCCATATTGCCTTCCACTTGCAGGAGCAAATCTTATATTCATATCAATTAGTTTCCCAAGAACATGAAAGAATTCACCATTGATTTTTCCATTTTCATCTAGTAAAGTTCCATCCATATCGCTTGCTATAAGTTTTATCATCAATAACCCCCCGTTTATAACATGTTTAAATTATTATTCCTACATAGAAATAATAACATATAATCGCCCGTATTTTAATGTTAAAATTTGCTTGACTAAAGCCTATAATATAAGTATAATTTCAGTATACCATAATGGGGTATAAGCCTATAACATTACTAGCAAAGTTAAAAAACAATGGTATAATGATATAGCTAATTTTATTGGAGGTGAAGGTTTTGATTTCAAAAGATATGTCAATTACAGATATAGTTGATAACTATCCTGAAACTGTAGAGGTATTTATTCAAAGTGGTATGCATTGCTTTGGATGTATGGCAGCAAGGTTTGAGAATGTTGAGCAGGGGGCTCTTGCTCATGGAATAGATGTAGATAAGCTAATTGAAGATTTAAATAATGCAGTAACAGTAAGCAAGTAAAAAAACGGGGGATGCATCCCCGTTTTTTTTATTACAATAAATTAAAGTTTCACACAAAATACTTGATATTTATTTAGTAAAATGCAATCCTATAGGTATACAATATTTTCAGTTGATAATTGATGTGGCAGGTGATTTGTTATGGATTACAAAAGTACAAGGCATAGTATGTCGCATAAAAATATGAAGTTATGTTTAATTGCCCAAGCACTTATTATTTTTATACCTCTTGTAATGCTGCAGGTTTTATTTTACAAAAGCCAAATAGGAAAGTTTAGAGATGATATTGATTTTACGAGCCGCGCTCTAGCGGTTAAAATATCGGATAATATAAGTTCAGATATATCGGCATTAACAGCGTTTAGCTATAACTTTGGTGGAGATAAAGGAATATCTAAAAAGGACTTTAATAAGTTATCTAAATATTATATAGAACAATTTCCAGACATATTATCTATACAGCATGAAGATGCGGATGCAGTAACTGATATGATATTTCCATTGTATTTAAATGAAAAGGCTTTAGGCAAATCTATAAAAGGCATACCAGAAATGCAAGACGCATTAAATGAAACTACAAAAGGCAAAATAGCTATAGTCGATAATCCCTATAATTTAACTTATTTAGGACATGAGAAAAAGGGAATATCTATAATAAACCCTATTTTTAAAGAAGATAAAATTAATGAATACTTTGTTTGTACTATAGATTTAGATAAATTTCTAAATAATAATATAACAAGTGAATTACTAGATGATTACGCTATAAGCCTATATGATTCAAACGGCAAAGCCTTTTTTAAAAGCGGTAATAATAAGGGTGAATATACCCGTAAAGAGAAAATTAGGGTCCAAAATAAAGAGTGGAAGATTACGGTGGGAAGTAACTATAACTATAGCATAGATATATTGTTATGGATTGTTTTCACAACTATAGTATTTATATTTTTAGTATTACTACTTTTAAAAAACCAGCTTAGAATCTTTCAAAAGGATCGAAGCATTGATAAATTAAGAGAGCTTAAAGAAGAATTATATGAGAAAGAAGAAAGATATAGACTAGCAATGGATGGGGCTAATGATGTTATATGGGAATGGGACATTAATAATACCATGGTTTTCTTTTCTGATAAATGGACAGACCTGACCGGATATGAGCTAGAGGAAAAGAAGACTAGTATGTGCTTTTTAAGGGATATATTACATCCTAATGATGTAAATAGAGCTATTGAAGATTATAAGAAGTACATAAATGGTGAGATGCCATGTTATCAAAGCGAATTCAGAATTAAGACAAGCCAAGATAAATACATATGGCTATTTGTAAGGGGGAAGGCATTAAAAGATGCAGATGGTAATGCAAGTAAAATATCTGGCTCTATAACAGATATTACAGATAGAAGGAGGGCTCAAGAGAAAATAACCAGGATGGCATATTATGATTCGCTAACTGATCTTCCAAATAGAGGCCTTTTTAAGAGAGAATTAGAAGATACGATAAGTTGTACAGTGGCAAATGGTTCAAAGGCAGCATTGCTGTTTATTGATCTTGATAATTTTAAAAATGTAAATGATACATTAGGCCATGATTATGGAGATAAGGTTTTGAAAATGAATGCAAAGATACTTAAAGAACATTTTAAAGAAGGGTTTGTTGCAAGGCTTGCAGGGGACGAGTTTACTGTTTTGATTAAAAACGTACAAAACCAGCATGAAATAATTAAAGCCTGCAGTGAATTAATAAATGTATACAATAATCCATTCGAATTATGTCAAAAGCATGTTTATGTATCTTCGAGCATAGGAATAGCTCTAATACCAGATGATGGAGTTGAAGAAAATGTATTATTTAGGAATGCTGATACTGCAATGTATAGAGCTAAGGCAAGCGGTAAAAATAGATATTGCTTCTTTGATAAGAAGATGCGAGACGAGCTTATGAGGAAGACTAATATAGAGAAGCATCTAAGACAAGCAATAAAAAGACAAGAATTAAGCATATACTACCAACCTCAAATGGATATTAAAAATGAAAGGCTAAGAGGATTTGAGGCCTTACTAAGATGGAAAGATAATGAAATAGGGGATATATCACCTGTGGAGTTTATACCCATTGCAGAGGAGACTGGACTTATAATTCCAATTGGGGAATGGGTATTAAAAAATGTATGCAATCAGATTAAAGAGTGGAAAAATAAAGGATATGATTTTAAACAAATATCTGTAAATATATCTTCAATACAGCTGCAAGAGGATAATTTTTTGGAACAGATAAAAAAGATTTTAAATGAGTCTCATGTATTGCCAAAGTATATAAAGCTTGAGATTACAGAGACCGCTTTAATAGGCTCCATGGATTTATGTGTGTCCCTGCTTAAAAAGTTAAGAGAATATGGATTTGAAATAGCCCTAGATGATTTTGGGACAGGCTATTCATATTTTAACTATTTAAAGTATCTTCCCATAAATGATTTAAAGATAGATAAATCTTTTATCGACAATATTAGCGAAAGTTATAGAGATAAAGTAATAGTTGAAACCATAATAGAGTTTGCTAAGAAGATGGATTTTTATGTAGTTGCAGAGGGTATTGAAACAAAGGATCAGCTAGATCTAACTAGAAGCATGGGCTGTGATGCTGCACAGGGGTTTTATTACAGTAAACCTCTACCTCCATGCGAGGTAGAGAGTATGTATCACATATAGTAAAAAGCAAAAAATATATTGGCTAGGAAGTTATATGCTATAATTATTTCGCATTATATTTTCAAAAAACTAATCATTCATATATCTTGGGAGTGAGCTTATGGAATTTAACAAAAAATTAGATGAGGATATAAATAATTTAATTAATAAATTAACTGGTTTTGAAAAAATGTATCACATGATGAGGATAGTTGATCCTAAGAGGAAAAGGGTTCTTGATATTAAGAAAAATAGATTGGACACTATGGATTCATATTGCTACAAGTTTTGGGAACAAGATAGAATTTGTGAAAACTGTATATCAATGAGAGCCTATAACGAAAATAATACTTTTTTTAAGATGGAATATACAAATAGCAATATTTATATGGTAACAGCAATACCAGTTGAAGTAGGTGGACAAACCATAGTAATTGAGCTATTAAATAATGTAACTGATAGCATGCTAATAGGAGACGGAAATTACGAAAATAATAGGGTAGTAAACAGCTTAATTAAGAATATTAATGAAATTGCTGTAACAGATAGCCTTACAAGTGTATATGGAAGAAGGTATATAAATGAAAAACTTCCTGCAGAGCTTATTATAAGCTCCGTAAAAGAAAAGCCTTTATCAATTATTTTAATAGATTTAGACAACTTTAAGGATATAAATGATAGCCTAGGCCATTTAGCGGGGGACGCTGTATTAAAAGATATTGCAGAAATACTTAAAGGCTGTATACGAAGTAAAGATGATTGGGCAGCTCGCTATGGAGGAGACGAATTTATAATCTGCTTACCAAATACAGATAATAAAACAGCTAAGCAAATTGCAGAGAGAGTTCGAAGCTCAATTGAAAATAAAGAGTTTAAATATAATGGAAAAGCAATAAATATTACTGCAAGCTTTGGTGTTTGTACAAATACTGAAGATAACTTTACCACGATAGAGCAATTCATAGAAAGTGCTGATAAGAAACTATATAGTTCTAAAAGACATGGGAAAAATAAAGTTTTATAGCATATGATAAAAATTATGTATAAGCATATAAAAAAGGGATATATTCTAAAATGGATGTGTCCCTTTTCATATATAAAATAGTAAGAGTTGTATAGGTTCTTTATGTAATATAAAATGGAATAAGTGTGTAAGTGAGGAAATAGCATGGATGTAATATTTATCTTAATTATCGGATCTATCATAGGAAGCTTCCTAAATGTATGTATTTGTAGAATACCTAGGAATGAGTCTATAGCATACCCTCCTTCTCACTGCACTAATTGTGGAATGAGGATTAAGTGGTATGATCTTTTACCTGTAGTGAGTTTCATAAATTTAAGAGGAAGATGCAGAAATTGCGAAAGTAAAATATCTATTAGATATCCATTGATAGAAATTTTAACTGGGGCAATATTTGTATCTCTTTATATTAAATACGGGTTTACCATTGATTTTTTCAAGTATGTACTTTTGTCTGTATTCTTGATTGTAATATCATTTATAGATTTAGATACTACGAATGTGTATTTAAAAACTACTTTACCTGGGATAGTGATAGGTGTAGTTTTTGTAATAATTGAATATTTAAATGGAAATAGTCCAACCCAATTTATATATGGAGCAATTATTTTATGGGGAGTTTTGGCTATAATTGCACTTACTACTCATAGTATGGGCTGGGGAGATGCAGAGATATGCCTTATGTGTGGTATTTTTCTTGGGACTAAACTATCAATTGTGATGCTTATACTTTCCTTTGTGTTAGGAGGAATAGTAGGGGGAATGTTGGTATTGTTTAAAATAAAATCAAGAAAAGATATGATACCATTTGGCCCTTTTATTGGAGTGGCAGCAATTATTACCATGTTATTTGGGAGCAATATTGTGAACTGGTATATTAGTTATTTAATTTTGTAGGCATTGGAAAATATATTTGTGAATATAGTTAAAAAAGGATTGGAGAGATATTAAATGTGTGTGATGGCATGGTCTATGTAAATAGTTCCTGTCACACACATTTTTTACGTTATAATACAATAATTTGGTCACAAAAAAAGAAACAATTTAGATAAATTGTTTCTTTTTAATGTGTTATACTACATAGTTAAACCAAGGCTTTGATAAATACTCCAAATTATATTTATAGAGTATGCTATAATTTACGATGTAACGTTTAAGTTATATATTGAATAAATAATCACATTATTAGGAGGATTATAATGACTGTTGAACCGATTAGAGACAAATCAAAGATAAAGAAAATGTACTATTATTTAAATGGCAAAAACACTAAATATGGATTATTATTTAAATTTGGATTAAATACGGGGTTAAGAATTAGCGATATATTGCCGATAACATTTAATGATATATTTAATTCTCATTGGAAATACAAAGATTATCTCATATTAAATGAAAAGAAAACGGGCAAAGAAAAGAAGATTAAATTGAATGATATATTAAGAAAGAATATAAATGACTATATTAAACAAAATAATTTTTCTTTAAATGATTACCTGTTTCCAAGTCAAAAAGGTGGTTATATACAGCGTGTACAGGCTTATAGAGTTTTGAAAGAAGCTGCAATTACTTGTGGGGTTGAAAACTTTGGAACACACAGTTTACGGAAAACCTGGGGGTACTGGACATATAAGGCATCGAAGTATAATATAGGATTGATAATGGATACTTTTAACCACAGCTCACAAAATATTACACTAAGGTATATAGGAGTAAATCAGGATCAGAAGGACGAGTTATATTCTCTTGTGCAGTTTTAAATTTTGATGTATCAATGTTTTAGCGCATTGTTTACCTATATATTGACATAAACCCATATTTTATATCAGTATATATTAAAAAGAAACAATTTATCTAAAATGTTTCTTTCTATGGATAATAATTCTATGGATAATGTTTCATTTAGAGTATATGTATAGTTAAAATAACGGAGGTGTCAGGGGGAATAGAAATATGGAGGAGAATACTTCTAAAGAAGATAAAGAAACATCATTTTTAACTTGCTGGTATCAGCCAATTTATAGGATAGATACTGGCGAGATCTTTGGATATGAAGCCCTCACAAGGGGTAAACTTCAAGAAAACTTCTTTCCTGCCGAAGTGCTTGAGAAGGCAAGAAGCAATGGATGTCATACAATACTTGATTGTGAGCTTTTATTGAAGGCACATAAAACGTTTAAAAACACTGCAAAAGGACAACTATTTTTAAATATTCTTCCGTCTACTATGACTCAATCAGGTTTTTTATGCTGGTGGGATAAGCATTTTGAAAACACTGATTCACTGGTTCTTGAAATATCAGAATCAGAAGCCATAGAAGATTGGCAAGCCTTGAGGTATATAGTAAATAGTTTAAAAGAAAGAGGTGTAAAGATCGCAATAGATGATATGGGCTCTGGATTTTCATTTTTAAGACATTGGGTTGAACTCGAACCTGATTATGTAAAATTAGATAAGTATTATATGAGTGATTTAGCCCAAAGTACCGCTAAACAGAGAATATTACATAGCTTCATCGATTTGATAGGGGACACAACAAATATTGTAGTAGAGGGAATTGAAGAGATAAAAGGATTTGAGATTGTAAAAGGTATGGGAATTAAATATGGCCAAGGGTATTTACTAGGTATGCCTGCCTCAATAGAAGATTATATTGGGGAATAGGGGAGGAGTAGGATACTCTTTATAGCAGTATCGGAAATAGTAATGATTTTTACTACGAAATGGAGGAATTTTTAATGAAATGGTTTAAGAATCTAAAAATATCACAAAAATTAATTTCTTGCTGTATAATAATTTCCTTATGTATAGGGGCTGTGGGTGCAATTGGGTTATATAATATGGATCAAATAAATTCTAATGCAGAATCTATGTACAATAATAATTTGACTTCTATTAAGGATATATCTCTAGTAAAAGCTAATATTGCAGACATAAGGTCAAATTTGCTTCTTATAGCATCTAATAATAAAGACAGCGGCATAGGTACACAGAGTTTGGTAGATGAGATTAACAAGTTAAAAGATGATAATGTAGCTCACCTAGAAGAGTACGGGAAAACTGCTATATTAGATAAAGATGACGAAGCTGCATATAATGAATTTAAGGATCTATACAACAATTATTTATCTATGTGTGAAAATACCATAAAGTTAGCCCAAAGTGGTGATTATAATAAGGCAAATAGTAATATTAAGGGTATAGCTGAGATTAGACAAAAAATATATGAGACAATTGATAATGCGATAATAGAGGAAGTAGAATATGCCAGTTATCAGAATGATGAAAATACTAAGACATACAATAGTTCTAGGTATATTATAATAACGGTGGCAATTATAGGTCTTGTTGTAGCAATATTATTTGGGTTAATGATTTCATCTCTTATTTCAAAGCAGGTAAATGGAGTTTTGCACTATACTGAAAGCTTAGGAGAAGGGGACTTTACAAAGGAATTAGTTGTTACATCAAAAGATGAGCTAGGTAAAATGTCTGAGGCATTAAATAATGCAGTTAAAAATGTTAAACATTTATTGCTTGAGGTTTCTGGAGGTGCTAATGACTTAGGTGCAGAAAGCGAAGAACTGTCTGCCACTGTTGAAGAGATTTCATCACAGATAGAAAATGCAGCAGAATCAATGAACCAGATTTCAGGTGGAGCAGAAGAATTAAGTACAACCACTGAAGAGGTAACTGCATCAACAGAGGAGATAACTTCTACAATAAATGAACTTGCAAAGAGGGCAAAGGATGCAAGCGCATCCTCTAATGAAATCCGTCAGCGTGCTATGGATGTAAAAGGTAAAAGTGAGAGTTCAATAAATAGGATTAAGGAAATATATGAAGAAAGAAATGCAAATATAGCTAAATCTATTGAAGATGGTAAGGTAGTAGAAGAAGTCAAAATAATGGCTGACTCTATTGCAGATATTGCAGAGCAGACAAACCTTCTTGCATTAAATGCCGCCATAGAGGCTGCAAGAGCTGGGGAGCATGGAAGAGGTTTTGCTGTTGTAGCAGAGGAAGTTCGAAACCTTGCAGAACAATCTGCTGGTACGGTTTCCAAGATACAGGTTATTGTGGAACAGGTACAAAAGGCATTTGCAGATCTTTCACAAAATGCAAATGATGTTATTAAAATTATAGGTTCTAACGTTAGGGAGGACTACGAAGGCTTCTATGAAGCTGGAATACAATATGAAAAGGATGCATTGTTAGTTAATGATTTTTCTGAGCAAATTGCTTCATCATCTGAAGCAATAGCAGAAGCAATAGAGCAGGTAAATGGTGCAATACAAAATGTATCTGCTGGAGCAGAGGAGTCTGCAGCTAATTCAGAAAGTGCAACTGAGGGCATGCATGAAGTGACTGCAGCCATTGAAGAGGTGTCAACAGCCGCTCAGGATCAAGCATCTCTCGCAGAGAAGCTAAATACGATGATACAAAAATTCAAGATATAATTAAAAAAACGGCAGGTGCTAATTTGCATCTGCCGTTTTTAACTTAACGAAAAGTGCCTGCCACTTTTTAGTTGAGTTTTGCTAAATACTGCCAAACTTTCTAAAGGAGGGATTCGTAGGCTTTGAGGGTTTCTGAGGCGGTTTTTTGCCAGCTGAAGTTGGAGGCTCTGGTGAAGCCTTTGTTTATTAGGTCTAATTTTATTTCATTATCTTCGAGGACTTGTTCCATTGCCTTTGCAAGCTCTTCTGTGTCAAAGGGATTAATAAGGAGCGCTCCATCTCCAACCACCTCTGGGATGGAGGATACGTTAGATGTTATTGTAGGTGTTCCGCAGCAAATAGCTTCAAGGGCTGGAAGTCCGAAACCTTCGTAAAGGGATGGATATACAAATAAGTCGGCGCCATTATAAAAAAAGGGAAGGTCTTCGTAGGGGACATATCCTGTAAAATGAACCCGGTCTCCTATGTTAAGGTTTTGGGCAAGTTTATTTAAAAACTGATGGTCATCTTTAGATGATCCTATTATTACTACTTTATAATCTTTTGATAGATTTTTGTATATCATAGAAAATGCCACAAGTATTGACTTAACATTCTTCCTAGGGCTAAACCCTCCAAGATATAGTATAAAATCTTTATCAATTTCATATTTTTGCCTTATAAAATCATGTGCGATATGTTTGTCCATGGGAACAAACATATCATCTGCTGCAAGATATGTTACTTTTATTTTTTCATCTGGTATATTAAATATTCTCATGATGTCTTTTTTTGACCATTCTGATACTGTTATTATCATATCTAGAGAAGACATTATTTTAGGCATCTGAGATATAAACTTGGACAAATACCCTTTTCCTACGGTTTCTGGCATTATATAAGGTATTAAGTCATGGATTGTGGCTACATATATAGAATTCTTGTTCTCAGGCAGGCCTATTCCGTTTTGTGGGACATGATATATATCTACGCCCTTTGTTTTAATAATATCAGGTATATAGTATTGTTCCCAAAATCTATGATGCTTTCTGCTTGATAGACTGACTCTTACATTATTATATTTTTTAAAATGTTCATACCCTTTTCCAGACCAAAAAAGAAAGTAATCATTTTTGGTATCTAGCTCTAGCAGATATTTTACTATTTGTCTTGTATAAGTTCCTATTCCAGTGCCGGCATACCAAGTAGCCCCCCTCGAATCAATGGATATTAACATCCACTCCACCCCTTCTGCCACTTCTAATACATACGTATATATATATTTATATAGAATAATGCTCGCCAATGTGCATTGTTTATTGTCTTTATATAAAATTTTTATTAAGCATTAGGGCAGCCGTAAGCTGTTAACCGCCCTTAAATTATACTTTAATATACACACCTTTTATGTAGTCTTCATATAATACAATAGAGCATTTGCTTTGAAAAGGATACTGCTATGGATTTAGAGGAATTAAAAGACTACCTATCAATAAAATATGAAATACAAGTACATGATATAACACCAATTAAAAATGTTGTAAAGATATATACTGATACCGGGATAAAGTGTTTAAAAAGAGTTAAATTTGATAAAGAGACCTTTCTTTTTATACTTTCAGCCATGACGCACCTTATACAAAAAGGCTTTAATGAAGTGTTATCCCCTGAGCTAACTAAAGATGGGGAAATGTATATAAAGCTAGATAATGGCTTTGGTTTTTTAACTGAATGGGTTTTAAGCAGGGAATGTAATTACCTAAACCCTGTGGATTTAAAATTAGCTGCATCAACACTAGGAAGGCTTCATAGATGTTCTAGTGATTTTAATCCTATTGAAAACATAGATGACCGTATCATATGGGGAAAGTGGATTGAAAGATTTACTTATAGGACATTACAAATAAAAAAGTTCAAATCAATTATAGAGGCAAAGAATAATAGAACATATTTTGACAGGGTTTATATAGAAAACTGTGACTATTTTATAGATGAAGCTCTAAAATCTATAGAGCATTTAAAAGAAGCTGACTACCTTAAAATATCTTTAGAAAGAAGCAAATCAAAATGCTTTTGCCATCATGATTATGCAAACCATAATGTACTTATTTCAGAGGATTTAAAAGTTAACATAATTGATTTCGATTATTTAATATGTGATATGCCTATACATGACGTTTGCAGTCTAATTATAAGAAATATGCGCCACGGAAATTATGATATGGATAAGGCCCAGTATATTGTAGATTGTTATCTAAAAACTGGGGACATATATAAAGATGAATTATATTTAATGAATTCATTTATGGAATTTCCCCAAGACTTTTGGCAGGTAGGGCTTCAATATTATATTGAAAGGCTAAGCTGGGATGAGGAAAGGTTTAACAAAAGACTTACAAAGGCCGTCAATGACAAAAAAGATAGAAGTGAATTTCTAAACGAATTTAAACATTCAATAATTATATAAAAATTTAGTATTTTTATAATGGGGGTATCGGTATCTTATGTCAGAAGATAGAGAAAATGAAAAAAGAAAAGTATTAGAGGTAAGAGAGGCATTTTTAAATGAGGTAAATAGTATGCTAGAGGAACTTGAAAGCCCTGATACAGAGGTGGAAGGTAAAGAAAAGGAAGAAACCATTGAAGGCTATGAAAGAAGGCTTGAAGAACTTAAAGAGGAAATAAAAAAGCTAAAGACAATAAAAAAGAGACAAAAGAAGATAAGCAAACTTCAAGAAGAGCGCATTGAGGTTATAGATGAGATAGAAAAAAGGAAAGCCTTAGAGAGAAAAATGAAAAGACATAGAAAACATTAAAATGGGGGTTTTGCTATGGATATACTCATAGAAAAAGATGACCTTCTCTATAAAAAAATAATTGAGGAATATGAATTAAACATAAAGTATATTAAATATGTAAAGGAAAGCAGCAGTTTATATATAGATACAGGGAAGAAAGTTTTTTTACTTGAAAATATAGATGACACCATAAACCATGTTATATCAACGGCCGGCATTTATGAGCATCTTAATAATAAGGGGTTTTACAATTTACTTAGAATTTATAAAACAAAGAATGGCAAATACTATATGCTTTATGACAAAAAAATATATATCTTATTAGATTATGAACACCATAAACTAGATCTATCAAAATACCCAGATAAGGCTATAAGGCTTTTAGGGAGGTTTCATAAAAAGGCTGTAGGGTATTTACCGCCATCGGGGGGAAAGTGCAAATCAAATTGGGGAAAGTGGATAGAAAAGTATATAAAGGAATCTAAATTATTAAAAAAATACATGAACGAGGTATTAAATAAAGAAGAGAAAACTGAGTTTGAAGATATTTTTTTAAGTGAATGTCATATGTATATAGACAGGATGGATAAAGCTATAGAGATATTAAAAAATAATAATTATGTTCAGGCAATTGAAGATAGCATGAAAAGGCACCAATTATGCATATGTGATTTTAAACAGTCAAACCTTTATATAAAAGATAAAAAAATATATATAAAAAGCCTAGATAAATGCAAGTACGATATTGTAGAGAAAGATATAGCAGACTTTTTAGAAGAAATGCTTAAAGCTTCCCCTGAAATGAAATTAGAAGAATTAGTTAGACTTATCAGCCTATATGAAAAGGAAAACAAACTTAGTAAAAACAGCGTAAATATAATAAGTGCATTTATTATTTACCCATCAAGCTATGAAAAGGTATGTTCAAGGTATTATAAAGGCAAAGATAAATGGGATGATAAAGAGTATATTTCAAAGCTTAATGAAGCAAGATTGTTTGATAATAAAAAGATGGAGTTATTTATTTGTTTAAACTATAAAAAGTAAACAAATAATACTATTTATTAGGAGGGGTTGAATGGATGAGTCAAGATATAGGGATAAATCATATCTTGTAACCTATGATCTTACTACAGATATATTTGATGGATTTGGAGTAGAGGTAATAGATATTATTCCTATAAGGTCTGTTTATATGCTTTACACGGATAAAGGCGTAAAGATATTAAAGAGGATAAACTACCCATTAGATGAGCTTAAATTTATAAATTCTGTAGTAAATAGTATAAAGAAAGATGGATATGACTTTGTGGTTCCATTTATGGAAACTCCTAATGGACAGTATTATGTAAAGCAGGGGGAAGGCATATATGTAATGCTTGATATGATTGAGGGAAGGGAAGTTGATTTTAGAAATGTATTTGATATACAAAGTGCTGCAAAGGCCCTTTGCATGCTTCATAAATCTACAAGAGGGGTTTCAGATATTTTAGATACAAGAAATAATTTGTATAAATGGGTGGATACATTTAAAAGAAGAATAGATGATCTATACAAGTTTAAGGAAATAGCAGAACTTCATGAAATAAAGTCAAGCTTTGACGATATATATTTAAGCTATTTTGATAGCTATTTTGATGAAGCTAGGGAATCTGTTAAGGCATTAGAAGATTCTTCATACATTAAACTATGTGATGAGGCAAAGGAAAATACCAATATATGTCATCACGATTTAGCGTACCATAATATATTGATGGACAGCGAAAATAACATACATTTTGTAGATTTTGATTATTGCATAGCAGATATTAGATTACATGACATAGCAAACCTAATAGTAAAATCCATAAAGCATTATAGATGGGATATAGATAAAGCCCTCTTGATAATACAAAACTATTCAGAAATTGATGAGATTACAAAAGAAGAGTTAGAAGTACTTTATGGATTTCTATTATTCCCTCATGATTTTTACGAGGTAAGCAGACAATATTATATGAAAACAAAAAAGTGGGATGAGAGTGATTTTAGTTCTAAGATTGGGAGAAAAGCTGGATATTATGAAGATAGGAAGGAATTCCTTAAGAATTTTAGGCTAAAGTTAATATAACTAAGTTTTTTATAAAATAATATTAAAAAAGGGGGGAAATCCTCCTTTTTTAATATTAAAGCAACAATTTACCATAAATAGGAGGAATTACGATTTAAATGTAGAATAACATATACGAAATGACCAGTATTGTGTCCTTAACTCTTAAAGACGATGTATAAATTTGTATTAAAACATTGTTTTAGTATATTAACATTAACCATATTCTCAAATAGAAGGGGGACAAGTACATGAGAGATGAGGAGAAAAGTAAGGAACAACTTATAGGTGAGCTGGTTGAAATAAGAAAGGAGCTATCAAAACTTAAAAAGCCAGATGAAGAAAAAGAAATAGAATGCAAGAATATGATAGTTGCTGCTACAGGCTATGAGGCAGATTATGATTACGATTATGACTATACCAAGTCTAATATGAATCTAAATAAGAGGTTGGTGGAGAATTCTTTAGACATAACGATTGTAATAGATAAGGATGGCTACATTAAAGATATTTTCCCATCTATAGAAAAAAAGTTCGGCTTTAAAAATGAATCCGCCATAGGTGTTAATATATTTGACTACATACATACAGATGATATTTCTGAAGTAGCCAATGCCATAAACTCCATGCTAAAATTCCCCAATATACCAAAATACATACAAGTTAGGACATCTGAAATCTCTATCGGTATGAGATACTTTGAGGCAATAGGGACTAACATGCTTGAGGATAAAGACATTGGCGGAATAGTTTTTAATTCAAGGGATATTACAGAAAAAAAAATAACTGAAAAGCAATTGGTGGATGAAAAAGAAAAGCTGATTGCCACTTTAAAAAATATAGGAGAGGCTGTAATAACAGTTGATTGCAATGAGAAAATACTGCTCATGAATAGTGCAGCTGAAATATTTACAGGCTGGAAGACAAAAAATGCTCTGTCAAAGCCATTAAAAGAGGTTATTTGTTTAAGAAATAGAAAAACAAAAGAGGTATATGAAGACCCTTTATCTAAAATGCTTAAAGAGGGCGAAAACTTTGGAATATGCAATGGGATAGTAATGGTTAGCAGATTTGGAAGAGAGAGAATAGTATGCGGAAGCGGGACAACAATTGCAGGCGAAGATGGAAAAGTAAATGGAACAGTTGTTGTAATAAAAGATATAACAGAGAAAGTAAAGCTTGATGAGGAGCTATCTAAAGCAGCTAGGATTGAAACCATTGGAGTCCTTGCAGGGGGGATTGCTCATGATTTTAATAACATACTAACCATTATTTTAGGAAATATATCATTAGCGAAAATGAAGGCGTTTAAGGAACCTAGGGAAAAAGTATATGAACGATTAGTTGAGATTGAAAAGGCTACTTTAAATGCAAAAGGCCTAACTCAGCAGCTGCTTACATTTTCAAAAGGTGGAGAGCCTATAATCAAGACCGTATCAATTTCAAGGCTTTTAAAGGAAGCTGCTGTTTTTGCGCTTAGAGGGTCAGATATAAAATGCAATTTTAATATACCAAAGGATTTATGGACTGCAGAGATAGATGAAGGACAGATAAATCAAGTAATTAATAATTTGATTATAAATGCCAAGCAGGCAATGATTGGAGGGGGAGTAATAACAATTGGTGCAGAAAACGTAGTAATAGATGAAAACAGCGACATTATAAACCTAAACAACCTAAAGCCTGGAAGGTATATTAAGATATGGATTAAGGATAAAGGCATAGGCATATCAGAGGAAGACCTAAACAAGATATTTGACCCTTATTTTACCACTAAGTCTTGTGGAAACGGGTTTGGACTTACAACTTCCTATTCAATTATAAAAAAGCATGGCGGTTACATAACCGTTAAGTCAGCCCTTGAAAAGGGGACAACTTTCTTTATATATCTGCCAGCTTCTACAAAAGCAGGTGTTAATACTGTTGATACCAATCAAAATGTAATTCACGCAAGCGGCAGGATACTTATTGTAGATGATAATTGTGATGTTAGCGCAGTTGCAGGGAACATGCTTAAAGAGATTGGCTATGAGGTGCAGTTTGCAAAGAATGGTTTTGAGGCTATTGAGATATATAAAAAAGGCAAGTTTACTGGCAATGGGTTTGAGGCTGTTATAATGGATCTTACAATCCCAGGGAGTATGGGGGGAAAGGAGATAATTAGATGGCTTCATGATATAGACCCAAACGTTAAGGCAATTGTATCTTCCGGATACTCTAATGATCCTGTTATGGCAAATTACAGTGAATATGGTTTTAAGGGTGTGGTTGCAAAGCCATATAAAATACATGAAATTGGTGAAACTTTATATAACGTTATCTCAGGGAATTGAAATATGGCTATGTTTTAGTATAGTACTGACGTCAGGGTATGTTGATTTACTGTAGCAGCGACTTAAATGCCCATTTTTATCATCTTTATCTTTTTTGAAAAAAGTGGGCATTTTGGAGCAGCGGAAGTCAATCAACATACCCTGTTTAAAACCGACAGTTACTTATTAAAACATAGCCTAATGTTTTACTTGGTATCAGCGAAGTTATAGTATACGCCTAAGGTTTTCCAAGCAGTGGTTTTCCATGAGAATTCCATGCTTCTTTTAAAGCCTATGTGGGAATAATGATCCCACAGTTTTTTATCTTCTAATATTATGTGCATTGCCTCTGCAAGCTCATCAATATCATAAGGATTTATGGTCATTGCACAGCCGTCCACAATTTCAGGCATTGAGGTTACATTAGAGGTTACTGTTGGCGTAGCACAAGCCATTGCCTCAAGAGGTGGAAGACCAAAACCCTCATAGAGGGAAGGATAAACAAATAATTGAGCTCCATTATAGAAAAGGGGCAGATCATTTACAGGTATATACCCTGTAAATACTACATAATCATCTAACCCGAGCTTGTTAACCAACTGTTTATAATCATCATAGGACTTGCCAGGCTTGCCTACAATGAGTAACTTACACGGGGTAATTAGTTTTTTGTATATTTTATAATAGCTTTCTATTAACCCCTTTATGTTCTTTCTAGGGCTAAAACCGCCAAGATAGAGTATATAGTCAAAATCTATTTTATACTTTCTAGAGAGCAGCTGTTTAGCTTTTACCCTATCCATTGGATAGTATATGCTTTCTGCTGCAAGGGGTGTTACGAATATTTTGTTTAGAGGTATATTTAGTGTTTTGGCTATATCATTTTTTGAAAACTCGGAAACTGTTATTATGCCATCAGCCTTTTTTATAATATCAGGCATCTGTTCTAAAAATATTTTTAAATAATTTGGGCCAACTGTTTCTGGAAGCTTATATGGTATTACATCATGGATTGTAACTACATAGGGGCAGATCTTTTCATCAGGTAGACCTATTCCATTTTGAGGAACATGGTACACCTGTATTTTTGTATCAGTAAGTATATTTGGTATGTGAACCTCTTCCCAGAAATTATCCTTCCTATCATCGTCACTTATAAGCTTAAAATTAAAATTATCCCCAGGGTGTATATCTGAATAGTTTTCATCCGGCCAAAATAGTAAATACGAGTTTTTGTTATCTATTAGGTTAAGATTGTATATGAGCTGATAGGTATAGGTTCCTATGCCAGTACCTCTGTACCATCTTGCAGCTCTAGCATCAATACCAATCTCCATATATTTGCATCCTTTCATGAATAGCTAATTCATAATATTATAGAGGATGTATTTATGTTACATATTTTTGATAATTTATATTTATACTTTAGTACAGTGCTGACATCAGGATATGTTGATTTACTGCAGCAGCGTGCAGCGGAAGTCAATCAACATATCTAGTTTAAAAACCAATTTTGATAGTAAGGTAATAGTGGGGCAATATTTCTCATAACATATTAGCATGGAGGTGATTTTATGTTTTGGGAGAAAGAGGTAGCAAAGAGGTTTAATCTCCAGCTTGGAAGCATATCTCCTACACGGGGAGTATACATCATAAAAACCGACCAGGGAACGAAGTGCTTAAAGAGATTAAACTATGGTATTCAAAAGCTCTTATTTATATATGGGGCTAAGCAACATTTAATAAACAATGGATTTCAAAACGTGGATAGGTATCTTTTAACGCCTGAAGGAAATCCATATGTAGAATATGGGGACGATTTATATATAATTACTGAGTGGATTGAAGGAAGAGAATGTGACTTTAGAAACCATAATGAAGCAGTACTTTCTTCTATGACGCTTGCAAAGTTTTATGAAGCATCAAAAGGGTATGAAATAATTGAAGGGGCTAAATTAAAATCTGACTTAGGACGATGGCATCATCTTATGACCAAAAGAAGAGATGGGCTTAGAAAGATGAAATCTATTGCAGAAAACAAAATGGACAAAACTGAATTTGATAGGATTTATATAGAAAATGCAGATCTTTTTATAGAATTTGCCAATGATGCAATAGATACCCTAAAAAAGTCTGAATATGATGATGTTGTAAAAGATACATTATATGAAAAGAGTTTTTGCCATCATGATTTTACTTATCACAATATTGTATTTAGCGAAAATAACGACATATCCATAATAGATTTTGACTATTGCAAATATGAAATTAGAACATATGATATAACAAGTTTTTTGATCAAAGTACTTAAAAGAAATTCGTGGGATTTTAATCTTGCAAAGCAGCTTATAGAGGCATATGATTCAGTAAGCCCTATTAAAGAAAATGAATACATGATAATGATGGCATTTTTAAAATTTCCTCAAAGATTTTGGAGATTGGCAAACAGGTTCTATTATAACGAGGCTAACTGGTCCCAAAGCACTTTTCTTAGGAAGATAAAAGAAATAGCAGGCGAGAAAGATGAATTCATTGACTTTATTGGTGAGTTCGAAGAAAATTATGACTTATAGATAAGTAAGAGGTAAAAAGTAAGAAGTAAGAGTTTATGAAAAAATTCAACAAGGCTGAATTTTCACCATATCTCTTACCTCTTAGTTCTTACCTTTTAACTAAGTTAAAAAGGCAAAGTTTTATTTTATTAATGAGCTTAAAATATCCCATGGAGGAAGTTTAATTGGCTCTTGATCAAATAGCTTTTTAATTTCATCTGGAATATATTTTTTATTTATAATTCCTTCAATCATGTATTCATCAAACCATTCATCGCTCATAATAAAAAAGCCCTTTTCCCCATGTTTGTCTCCCCAGCTGTTTTCAACTTTATACTTGTTAGGTTTTTCATCCACAATGTTTACACCTGTAAAGAGCATTGCATGTGTTGGAGATATTCGCCTATAGTTTATTTTATTTCCTTTGTCCATATTCAACTTGGTATTAAGTACACTTTCATAATTAAAAAGGCGATTGTCCATTATTCCGTTTTTACTGTCCGATTGTTTTCCAACATCACAGGCAAACCAAACAGGTTCATTGTCTAATAGCTGATTTACTATTAATTTTTTAAATGTATCGATATCAAGATTTAGACAATTATTTTCTTGCCCACCCATTATATTTTGCATATATTTAATATTATAAACTTTGTTAAATGGCTTGTCCTCTGTTGGGCAGTTTATAATTACAGCATAATTATCAAGGTTTATGCCTACATACTTATCATAAAAATCTTTTGGAGTTATGTTGTAATCGCAGCTGAATTTTTTATCCTTATCCCTGTATTCAAAATCAAATTTCTTTGGAGGTTCCCCAAGAAACATGCATAGTATGGAATAAGCTTCTTTTAACATTTCATGTTTTGCATTATAAATTTCATCTGTTGATTTTCCGCTATGTTTCATTTCTCTTAATTCATAAGCACATTTTGTTGCTTTTAAATCAAGTATATTATTCATAGAGTCTGATTCTGATGAACTAAATGTTTCAGGCATAACGTATT